>JAABUL010000702.1_pt1 | contig 70107 bp, 74 predicted proteins | sample 5559151 | NCBI WGS metagenome assembly JAABUL01 (sample SAMN10711876, study PRJNA513368) | rock metagenome | isolation source: Antarctica rocks | place: Antarctica: Victoria Land, Pudding Butte sud | reverse complement strand
TAAGTTAAATATAAGTATATTAAAGACATCCTTAGTTCCTATATACTAAATAAGTATTACTAGCTTACTAGGCTCGCGACGAGCCGGTCGAGTAGTACTTACTATCTTGCTATTAAGTAGTTAAGTAGTATTACGTAGTTCCTATACTATCTCGCTCGCTTAGCGTCGAGATATATACGTACCTATACGCCCTTCCTCTAATTATCTATATTCTAGTATCTACCCGTAATACTAGTCCGTCGTAGTAATCCTATATATACTCTTATTCCTTATTTAGAGAAACCTTAAGTTTCCTATACTATATTAGGAACTCCTCGTTATTATCTCGTAGTACTCGTATAACTACGTTAAACTTTTACGGGTTCGTACTAAGCGATCCGTCCTAATTAACCTTTAGTATATAGTATTATTACGGCTTATGTCTCTCTATATAGTCGCTTTATCTACTAAGTACGTCTACGCGCCTATTCTCTTTTCTAGGAGTATATACGATTTCGAATTTATATTCTCCGAGTAGCTCTAACTATTGTACTTACTATTAGGTAAGAACCTTTATTATTGTAAAGTATATTAGGTTCTTATAATTAGAGTAGATTATTAGTCCTATAGCTCCCTTATAGTATACTCTTTAGTATCGTAATACTACGACGATTATAAGTAGCTCCTTATTATAAATCTTATAATTTTATTTAGTAGGTATTATCTTTCTCGAGAAGTATACGATTAAATACCGAGTCCCGTCGAACTCTTATATAAGGTATACTCCTATCGCTAGGTTAGAGGCGTTAGTTTCGACCTATACTAGTTTTATTAAGTTAAATATACGTAGCGTTAGTACTTTATAGTATACTTTCTTAAGTCGTTTAAATACGTTTTTCTAATCTATATCCTATCTAAACGGGATGTCCTTTCGTATAAGGTTTATAAGTAGTATAGCTAATTTCGAGTAGTCCTTAACGAACTTTCGGTTATAGTTCGTAAGTCTAAGGAATAATTATATATCCTTAACGCTCTTAGATACTAGCTATTCCTTAATCGAGGTTATCTTTTTAGGATCGATCCTAATTCTATTAGTTCCTATAATAAAGCTAAGGAAACTAAGTTCCTTCTTAAAGAACTCGTACTTCTTAAGTATAGTCTTAAAGGTAGTCGTACTTAGTTATTTAAGGATAGTAGCTACGTCCTTAGCGTACTACTCTTAGGATCCCTTTATAAAGATAAGTATATCGTCGATATAAGCGATAACGGTAATATTAATAAGATTACTAAGAACGTTATTAATTATTCTTTAGTATGTCGCTAGTACGTTAGTAAGCCCTATTAGTATAACTAGAAACTCGTAGAGTCCGTTTCGCGTATAGAACGCTATTTTATACTCTTCGCCCTCCTTTATCCTAATTATAAAGAAGGCGTCTCGTAAGTCGATCTTAGAGTACTATTAGACTCTATAGAAGTAGTTATTTATTTATTCGATTAGTAGTATTAAGTAGCGATCCTTCTCGGTAATTTCGTTTAGGTCGTAGTAGTTAATAACCTTCTGTTGTTTTCCTCCTTTCTTAGGTATAAAGAATACTAGTACTACGAATAGTAATTTAGAAGGTTATATCTATATACTTCCTTCTATTTTCGTAGTCTATTCTCTATCCGCTTTAAGGTCTACTATAGAAAGCGAGTATATTAGCTAGTAAGGGGGCTTAGATCCTAGTATAAGTTTAATCTTATAGTCCTATTACGAGTTTTTAGGTAGGGCCTCGAGTCCTATCCCTTCCTAAAAGAGTCGCTTCTATTTCTTAAATTCTTTAGGGATTCCTAAAGGTACGTAATTTCCTCCTTTACTCTTACGTTATAACCTAGTTTAGCCTATATTAGTATCTATAGAGTCTAAGCTACCCTTCTATAGTATCGTTAGTAGTTAGCGATTTATCTCGTTAATCTACCTTTCCTTATTTAGAGTCGAACGCTACTAGCTTTTAGGATAGATATTAGTAACGTATCTATATCTCTTAAATCTAAGTACTTTTTTAACCTAGTCGATATCTAGGTTATACTTTTTAAGCTAAGGAGTACCTAGTACGATATCGTATCTAGCTATAGGTACGATATCTAAGATAACTTTCTTATAGTATCCTTAGAAAGTAAGTAGTAGCGGTATTATTTCGCTATCTATACTAGGTAGATTAGAGCCGTTAATAGCTCTTACCTCGTATCCTCTATCTTCTTCTTTTAAGTAGCTATCCTAAGTCGTCGTATAAGTCGTTCTAAGATAAACATTCCGCTAGCTCCGGAGTCTATTATAGTAAGGATCTCGTATCCGTTAATAATATAATTTATACGGAAAACCGTTCCTATTATTACTTAAGTATTATATAGCTTCTTTTAGTCGCTCGTACTAATAGGGCCTATTCGTTTTTTAAATAGTAGTCTAGTAAATTAGTATCCTTAATATAGATTTCCTAGTTAAGGGGTCTATTTCGAGGTCCGAATATAACTTTACCTTATATTATTCGCGTTTATAATAATCCTCTAGTTATCGTCCTAATATATCTAAGGGTTATTCCTTACTATACTAGTAGTAGCGGTCCTAGAGATAGAAGTAGCGGTATTACCTACTATAGTATATATTTATTATACTTCCGTTTTATTTCTTTAAGAGTAAGAACTTCGTTCTAGTATTAGTCTTAGTACGTTAGGATTTCGCGGTATCGTTAATCTAGAAGTCGTACTCGTTCTCTTATTTACGAATTAACGATTATTCTATTAGGAAGTATATAGTCCCCCTTATCGAAGGTTATACTTTTAATAGGTACGATCTCTCTAACGTATCTATATTTACTATAGTCGGTATTAACTAGTTAGTAGTTCTAGAATATAGATCGTAACTATCCTATTATCCTATCGAATTCTATAGGATATAGATATCGTTTCCTACTAATCTTAGGAAATACCTCCTTATAACTTCGTACGAGGTAGAGAGCTATCTTTATAATTAGCTATAGGCCTTCTACCGAGATATTAAGTATTTCTAAGTCGTCTAGGTCTTCGTTAGAGTCTTCGCTCTTAGAACCCTCTTAAGTAGTTTCGTTTTCAGCGTCGGAATCGGTAATCTCGGCGATTACTTCTAGCGTCCGTTAGTTATCTATTAAGAGTTCTTTATTTAAGTAGAGAGGAGAGATCTATCGATCCTAATTCTCTCTCTTTAATTTGTCTATTAGTAAATCTAGTATTTCGTTGTCGTCTAGGTTTATTAGTAGAATCGGAGGTTTATTTAATTCGTAACCTATCTCCCTATTTAGAGATAGTAATATGTTTTCTTATAGTATAGCGTCCTCTTATCTAAACGGAGGTAGGGATCTTCCTTAGGCGTAGTTACCGTTATCCCTTAACTACTATTATAGCTATCGTTCTATAGTATTAAACTCGCGTTATAGTTACGAACGTGTTATAGTTACGACGTTTGTATTTATACTCTTATCTATTCCTATTAATCTAGTAGCTAGTTTAGCTAATTCTATTACTACTAGGCTTAATTATATAGTCGTTAAAGTATATCTATAAGTTAGTTTATCCTAGCGCGGGCTTAGTAACTTCCTTACTATACGCGTAGCTAGCGCTACTCTAGTTAGATATTATCGACGTCTTCCTATAGTTCTTACCGTTCTATATATAGGTTGTTTAGCTTATCTTCGATTTCCTCGAGCTATTCTTCTAACGTTATTCGTTCGAGTACGTTAATCTCTATTATTAGTCGTCCTTTCTTCTCGCGTTATTCTAGTACTTAGTAGTTATTAGATATATCTATTTTATAGAAGAGTCGCTCCTTACGTACTTATTCTACTAGGAAGGCGATTCCTTCCCTAAAGCGTTATAACTTTTCCTATCTACTTTCTATTAGTTAACGTTATTACTCCTAAGTTTTATTATTATCTAATATAGGAGTCGTCCCCTTAAGTACGTTGATTTCTATAGCAGGTTTATATTTTAGAAGCTAGGGATATATAGCCTTCTTAAGCCGCTTATACTCCTCCTTCTCTAAATTCGTTATAGGCTATTTAGTTCGATCTATCTCTTTTAGTTAGTCGAAGTCCTTAGATACCTACTAGTTCTTCCCTAATCCTATATACTACCTAAAGGGTAGGTATTAGTAATAGATAGCGTAATTTAGTTCCGCGATCTATAGCTCCGTAAGATTATTATACTCTCCTTAATCGTTTATTAAGGGCGTAGCTATATCCTAAGTCTTATTAGTAGGAGACTTATTTTCCTATTTAATTATTACGTTAACCTACTACTATAGCCGTACCTTTAGTCTATAGTAGTTACGTATATAATGTCCTTTTTTATAATAGTTATAGTACTCGTTAGTTTTTCTATCTTTCTTACTCTAAGGCTTTCCTTTACCTCTAGCTTTCCTAAATAATCCCTTCTTAGATACTCGTTAAGTAGCGTCGATTTCTATAGCGTTAGGGTCGTATCGTTTATTCCCTCTAGACTAGCTAGTCGGAATATAGCTAGTACGTCCGCGTCCTTAACCTATATATTACTTTTCTATAGCTCTCTCGTAGAGACGATTATCGATATCGATCGATAATTTAATAAGTATATCTAAGTTCGTTATTTCGTTCTTTCCCGTACGTATTAGTTTGTCTTTTACGTTATCCTTAAGACCTTTATAGTATATAACGTAAAGAGTATTATTATCCTACTCGGTCTTATTAGAGTATTCCTTAAACTTAGCCGTATACTAGAATACTAATATTCGCTAAACGATGTCCTAAACGATACGGATTATAACCTTCTTCTCGTTACTAAACCTATAGATCGTTTTTATCTTATCGTAGAATCTAACGAAGTTAGAAAAGATTCTACTCTCGTCCTTCTAATATATAATAAAGTCCTTAGTCCTTAGTCTTATCTAGTACTAAGCCTCCCCTTAGAGATATATCGTCGCGATAAGATATCTCTTCTTATAGGAAGTAACCCCGTCTAGCTTAAAGTAGAGTAAGAGTTAGTTAATCTAGTCGTCTAGCCTATTACGGTCTCTATAGAAGAAGTCTACCTTAGTTTTACTATTAGTCCTACGATCGGTCGTTGGGGCTATACTCTCGTCTCTATAGCCTAAGCCTCGTATACTACTAGTAGTACTTATTCTAAGGGTATTTAAAGTATTGCGATCCTATAAGTAGTATTACGTAAGTGCTTCTTTAAAGAGTAGGTAGTAGTAGGTGTTTAGGTAAGATAACTCGAATATACTATAAATAGTTGTAGACCTTTTAGTAAGATTATAACATAAGTTGAACATAAGTATGTCGAAGACATCCTTAGTTCCTATATACCTAAGTGATTGTAAGTTACTCTATAGTACTCCCCTACTCTACTTTACAGAGTAAGTACAGAGTATAGAGCGAACTGGCTGCTCTATCGTCTTAGCCAAGGCCGCGAGACAGAGCAGTCCTCATTTTACCCTGAACCCGCGCATTCTGTGTTATGCTCGTAACACCGTGCGCCAGGTATCTCAGCCTTCTAATCCTTCTGGAGTCTCAAGCTGGCGTCGTACATATCGTGAGGACCATGAGCAGCATACTTGGCAAGGCTGCTGCGGGCTGTCTTCCTCATCGCCACTATGCATTGATAAGTAGCTCCAACAATCCCCACAAGATCAGGGTGCTCAAGGTCCGCCGTAGTGAAGTTCATGCGGTGTCCGCGATTGATGATGTCGTGGGCGAGCTTCAGAGCTTGTCGAGTCTGCGTATTCGTGTCGATGGTGTCTGGGGGTTGGGCTGGCTGCATTGGCAGGTCCCGTGATCCTCGAAAAATATCCTGCAAAATTCAGTATGATATGTATAGAAACGTTTCAGTTACGTCTGCCCGTCTCACGCTGCACTTCTGGCAAACCATGCCTTCCTCGTTGACCTGCTAGGCGGTTAAGCGAAGGTAATCCGGACAACTAAGTTTCTGCAAGGCTTTCGACTTACCCATCGAATGCAACCCTGTGTCCAGTGGGCGCAGCTGAACCGGATGAGCTTGCCACGATCGTATGGATTGGTTGCAGGAGGTCCGAAAATATCAAAAGTAAGTTCATTGCTGCCGCTCTTAGCAGTATAATCCGCCAGCTGCCGACGAGTGGCTATTGCCGTCGCCATATTTGACAACTGACGCTGTTGTGCTAGAAGGCAGAACATAGTTTGAAGCTGATGAAGGAGCTGTTTGATGTAAAGCAAGGGAATTCTTCGAAAGGTCTGATGCTAGGGATAGATTGCCCTGGTTTGAGATCCTGTGTGCTCGAGGTCGGTGCCAGTGGCCTGGGTATATCTGTCTCCGACGCGGTGACTGAAGGCAGATACGTCAGCGTATAGTCATAGAGATGACTAGGCTGGCTGTGTCGTGGAGTCAGTCAGTCTTTCCGGTGGCTGTGAGCTCCAAGCAAACATATACAGTCGTCACTGCTGGTATACGTACAGAGCTTGGAACTCGATTGATGACAGGGAGTCAGGGACTTCTATCTAAAGACTGAGTGTGATTGTAGAGGCAAGTGCAAAGAGAGGCTAAATTGCAAAAAACCCAATGATCAACCTATCTTGGGCATGCAATGCCGTCCGTAATATCTGTTACACACAATAGAACGCTCCTCATGGCCAAGGAAAAGGCTCGGGGATGCTGCCAAACATTGAACGCCGCGTGATGCAGACTGAAGTAGAGTGGACGATGCACTCCATAACACGACAGAGCAACAGTGCAACCAAATTCCGGTCGTACGATATTAGTTGCCTGGCAAGACCATCAGCACCATCCTCATCGGCGATATACCCACCGTACCGCATTTTGAGTTCCTGTGCTAAGCGAATGTGTACGGGCCCGTCGTGGTGCCCCTGGTTCGGATTGCGGGTAAGCCTCTCGGCGTGAGACGAGAGAGTTATTCTGACAGCTGTTTCAAGGGCCAGCAGACCACGCTGCAGAGCAGAGATGAGTTGGGGGCGATCATCGTTTTTGATCAGCCACGGTCTACATTCCAGCTTGGAGTTCCGCTCGAGCACAAGGTCCACCATCGTCGAAGCTTGCGACGGCGAATTCAGGACGGTCTGCCGATGTGCCCACCACTCCGGCCGTGGTAAACAGTCTATAAGATCAGCCGGGGTACGTATGTACAGCATGTTCGGATACTGTTGTCGTCCTACGTGCTTGTGGAAACTCTCTGCCAAGCACACGAAGAACGATATGCCTGCCATAGCGTGGAAGGACGAGAGATAGAATGACAGTCCGGGGAGCGTGGCTGGATAGCATTCGTAGTCTGCTAGAACTTTTCTGCTTGAAGAAGCACGGCCATCGCTTGTTGCAAAAAGTGGCAAGCTTTGATGAGCCACAGCTCGGAGTGCAGCTAAGATCAGGTAGATGGCGGTGGCAGCTTCTTCCCGGGTGGCATGTCCGATGTTCTCAGTTGTCGCCTTGTCATAGGTGTACTTGTTGAGCAAAGTTTTGACGATGCTCAGCATCGGTCGTGAACCAAGGGAAGGTTTGCTAGCTTTGTCAAGTCAGTCAACGGGGATGGAAAGGTTGGTGTATGTTGTGAACCAGGAGGCGTACTCTTCTTCTTTCCCTGTGTCTGTCAGTCCAGCAACCGACAGAGAATCGCTTATCTTCCAAGATACTTACAGTGCATCTATCACATCCATACCCTGCCCTGTCGGCCTGTGACGTTGTTAGAAAAGTTGACGGTCTTCCACATTGTTGGGATCGTGGAGCTTAAACATACCCATCCACCACATCCTTCTGTCCAACTCAAACATGGAAACTTCGGGGCCTTGCCAATATCCCAGGAGCACGGAGATAAAGAAATCGGTTCCACAATGGGCGGAGATTCAGTGATCGGAAGATGGCGTTGAGGGTTTGGTATAGGGTTCGGAGGCGTAGCAGTGCGCCCTTGTCGCTCGAGATCCTCGATTGGTTGCCGGCCCTGTCGCAACCGCTTCGGGCTCAGGATGCCCATGACGTCTAGTTTCATGGTTTCCAGGCTTGTAATGTGGAATGTTAGTGTCGGAGATGTAAAAGTGCTGGTACTGCGTCGTGGTGAAGGATTCTTTTTGCATTGTCGGTACAGTGGAATTCTCTCGCTCAAATACAGAAAGCAAATGCATGTTTGCCGTTTCTCGAGGAGCAAATGTTGACTCAGGTGCACACATAGTGGTCATTCGCCACGAGCACTCGCCAGAGTATTTGCAACGCTTCAGCAAACGAATTGGTGGACAGTTGTAGATCCGACTCGTAAGAGTCATCGTCCTGGATTGAAACAGGGAGATGAAAGCTGACAACGACTAGATAATAGGAGCTACCTTGACACTTACCTGATAGTCAAAGAATCCAAGAGGGAAAGTCTCTGCCACAAACCAAAGAACCGCTCCTACACGAATCATTGCACCGTGGCAAACGGAAACGGCTCCAACGGCCTTCGCGACACTACACGCAGTCCCTCATGGATCGAAGTGGCGTGAATAATGCACTCCAGAACGCGGCAGTAGACGTTGCAAAGCGTTGACCAAGCGAAGGGTTTCAAATGGCTGCGTAAAGCCTCGAGCGATCGGAATGGGTACCCTCCGAATTGCACTCTCACTTCCTGTGCTGCAAGATATTCAAGGCAATCGACGTGTTTGACAGCCAAAGGTTCGTCCGCATGCAACTGTTTGTGTTTTTCGAACGTGCGAGTAGCGGCTGCGTCAAGTGTCGCCAGAGCGCGGCGTAGAGCGCTGGTGGTCTGCTCGACATTGTCGCCTGATAACATCCAGGGCCTACACTCCACTTCGGAGTTCCCTTCCGTGACCAGGTCTAACATTCTAGAAGCTGCCTCACCGGGCGGTGAGTCCATAACGGCATTCAAATGCTGCCACCACTCGGGCCGTGGCAAGGTGTCTACAAGGTCTGGGCGACTTGAAACATACCAAATCCCAGAGGAGTGCTGTTCCTGGAGATGGTCTCGAATATGCTCCAGTAAGGCCAACAGGAAATACTCGGCTCCACCATAAGCTACGATGTCCAGGTACTCCGCAAGCCCCTGTAGCGTATTGGGATATAGATCGTAGTCTGCTTGGAGTTTCCAACACGAACGCATGCGAGCGTCCTCATTCGACATTCTGTACAGCGTGCGGCTAATTGCATCTCTCATCGTTCTGAGACAGACGAATATGGCCACGACCAATTCTGGTCGTGTCGCGTGTGCCACATCTTCTTTGCTCCTTTGGACCCAAATGTGTTCGTTGATTGCGGAGTTGGCCATGGTCAACATCGGGCGTGTGCTCATGTCAATGCGGGTACCTGACTATCAGTGAGTCGATAGCGCAGGGAAAGACTTGAGGGTCGAGAGTCAACTGCCTACCTCGCATCTATCTCGAGTCAGCATGGTTTTGAGTGACAGAACGATGGAGGCCGTGTCGGCCGAATACTCACAGTGCAGCTGTCGCACATCTCGTCCTCCTCTTCGACCTGGAAAATTGTAAGCGAGGTGGAAGACGTTAAGCCGACGACGCCAGCGATGGGAGGATGGCCCTACCCAAACCAGACAGCCTTGCTTCCAGCCCATGCATGGTTGCATGCTGCTGTCCTTACTGACGTCGTGTGGATTAGCCATATACTGCGGAGGTCTTGGGAGAGATCCCCTGTATGAAGGCGGTGCGGTAGAGACGCTACTCGCGCGGCGATCGGCTTGGTATAGTGGAGCCTGCATCTCTCTATCCCAGTTGCGATTGTGGTCATCTGGGGATGGATCTTGATGAGTACGGTTGCCACTAGCTATCGCCAACTCCCTGTCTTGCTGACGTCGAGTTAAGCCTGACATCGTGTATTTGAGGTTGGCAAAGTATGACTGTATGAGTGGGAACGACGGATATCTCGAGTGATGATTAGTATGTTCGAAGGAAGCTTTGGGAATATTGTTGAAGGAGGAATGTGCGGTAGTACTGTACGCAATTAGGGCCTCCTTTATACTGAAATGAAGGGTCGTGTTTGACTCCATCGAGATGACTCTGTACGACTGTGTCAACAAACAAAACACGAAATATGGTCAGTCATCGGAGGGCCCACTCAGTCCAGCAAACATACCCTTATGGTCACACGTACCTCAATCGCCATATCAAAGTGTGGACTTCCCACCCATGAGCTCAACAGCAGCATTGCTAATACACGCCTTCCCAGTCTCCTTCACCTTCGCCCTATACACAATCTTCCCACCCTCCTTCCACATCTCCGTCACAATCGTCTGACCCGGCAATACAGTCCCCGCGAACCTGACCTTGATACTCTTATACGGCCCGTAACCCTGATACACATGCTTCCCAGAAATTCCGAAGGTCGCCAGACCATGCAGGATTGGAACATCGAACCCTCCAACCTTCGAAAACGCAGGATCGATATGCAAAGGATTATAGTCGCCCATAAGTCTATACAAGGCGGCGAGATCTTCGGAGGTCTTTTCTTCGACGATCTTGTCTGGCTGGCGAGGTGGTGGGTTGTTTGCTGCTGTCGCAGCTCCGCGGTCAGCTGGCTTGCGTCCGCCGCCGAAGCCGCCGGAGTTGCGGATGAAGGCTACGCTTTCGTTGTAGAAGACTGGCTTGCCGGCTTCGTCGGTGGTGGTGTTGCCGCGGCGGACGATGGCAGCGTTGCCTTTGTCGACGACTTCGAGGAGGGTTGTGGTGGATTTGAGAGTGCCGGATGTGGGTATGGGGAAATGCTTGATCTCGAGGTATTGTTCTCCGTGGAGGAGCATCTGGCGAGTTCATCAGCAAGTATTCCATATCTTTTGAATGCTCCGCCTCACCCTGGGATCGAAGTTCGGAAGGATCTCAGCCATAGAATACGGCGCTGCGGAGAAGTATGTAGGGACCACGCCGAAGGTCGGCAGCACTTCGAAATTGTTTGCGCCTTCGAAAACGAGGTTGAGATCGGTTCGCTTCGCTCCGATACCCAGGTTGTACAAGATAGTGTCGCGGTCTGTGTAGGTGTATGTTGCTGGCGTGCCTTTCATTTGCATGGCGTCGTAGATCTTGTTAAGGTATTTGCGGTTCGCACGGTTCTCTTCGGACATGACGGACTTCTGTGAAGAGTGTAAGGATGGAATTCGGAAGGGTGAGGGAGAGACGACTTACCATCTTCGGATTCTTCATCACGTTGCCCTGCAGAAAGAGCGAAAGACTTAGCAGGTATCTTTGATAAGGTGGTGCTTGGCCAGGAGTCCGCTCACCATAGTATACTTGCCGCCATCAGCAGGCGTGTCCGGGTTATCCGCCTGACCATTATCAAAATTGATGATTTCACCGAAGACCTGCAAACGCACTAGCTTAGCACGCATCTCACACATCGATCGTGGTCTCTCACCTTCGCCACCTCCTCCACAGCCGGCACGCCCTTCTCATGTTCAAAGTCATATCCTCTTGACCTCTGCCATCTCGTGCACGCAAAGCTACCACTCCCGGCCTCGAACAACTGTGCTGTCGCCGGAGGTTTCTCGGAACACAAAGCTGCTACCAACGGAGCCACGAACTCAGGTTTAATGGCTTGCACCTGTTCGTCAGCCCAGACCGTGCGAGTCATATTTGTGCCGGCGGAGGGTGCGACGGAGTTGGCGATGATGTTGTATTTGGCTCCTTCGCGCGCGGTGACTTTGGTGAAGCCTACGATGCCGGATTTCTGTCATGTTGGGGTTAGCAGAGCATGAGGAAGAACGAGGTGTTGGATGGCGCTTTTTACCGCGCAGGCGTAGTTCGCTTGTCCGAAGTTCCCGTAGATCCCACTAGTACTTGTCACGTTCACAATTCGACCGTACTTCTGTTTCAAGAAGTGTGGCCACGCGGCCCTAGATCACAAAGCAGAGAAGTGTCAGTAGTCTTCAGGAGCGGTTTGACCCATCTGGGCTTACCTGGTAACCTTGTAGATACCCCTCAGATGCACATTCATCACCGGAAACCACAGCTCATCAGTCATATTCTGGAACGCCTTATCCCTAAGAAACGAAGCGTAACAGGGTCAGCAGTGTCGGAGACAAGAGTTATCCGCAGACATATGTCAACGGGTACCCTTTTACCCATCAAAAGCTCACCGTAGTATCCCAGCGTTATTAACAATAACGTCGATCCGGCCATATGTGTCCAAAACATGCTGTACGACCGCTTCGCCGTTTTCGACCGAGATTGGTTGAGCCGTGGCATCGCCCTTCATGGCCCGAATCTCGCCAGCGACTTCCTCGGCGCCTTTGACGTCGTTGACGACCACTTTCGCTCCAAGCTTGGCAAATTGCATCGCATATGCCCTTCCTAGGCCGGCACCAGCCCCTGTGACAAGTACCACTCGGCCTTTGAAATCTAGCTGGTCCCCGATCATCGTACTGGGCTGCGCCAGCGCTTCTTCGAGCAGGTCGACACTGCTGGCCACACTCTCGGGGTAGCTGGAGCCTTTCGAAAAGTCGACGATCTTGTCGTAGTTCCGCAACACCACATCCGGTGTCAGACTGTCGTCTGGTCTGGCGAGAAAGCCTTTACTCCTCTGCCATCGGATTTTCGAGTAGTGTCCCGCTCCAGCCTCGAAGATGCTTCCAGTCTCCGAACAGCTTGAGTGCACCAGTACGCCGACCAGGGGTACGACTGAAGCAGGATTCATGGCTTCCATCAACTCCGGAGGCCACACAGTTTGGGTAAGTCTGCTGGCGGCGGCTGGCGCGAGGACATTGGCGTGGATGTTATATTTTAGTCCTTCCTTTGCGAGCGTTTCGGTAAAGCCGACTAAAGCCATCTTAGCTACAGACAGAAGGGCAAAGGGGTTAGCGGATGTCTCAGATAAGTTGGGGGTTTGCCCATTGGAAGTTACCGGCAGCATAATTGGCTTGACCAAAGTTTCCGAAGAGGCCGCTAGCAGAAGATGTGTTGATGACCTTGCCAAATCGCTGCTTGCGGAAGTATGGCCAGGCTGCACGGGCTGTGCGCATGGCGCCGGTAACGTGGACGTCCATGATTACATCCCAGTCTTCGTCCTTCACTGGATGAAAGCGTAGAAATGTCAGCCATGGCAGAGTCCACAGATGTCCTCGCTGGTGGTGTGCTTACTGTTGCGAATGGTGATGTCCCGAAGGATGCCTGCAGACAGAAGGGCACAAGGGTCAGCGAGTGTCTTAGATGAGTTGTGGTTTTGCTCATTGGTTCGTTACCGGCATTGTTGATCAATACATCTACCCGGCCATAGTTGTCAATGGCCGTCTTGATGATCTTGTCTCCCTCCTGGCAGGCATTGTAGTTCGCCACCGCTTCTCCGCCTGCATCTTTGATTTCCTGGACCACGACATCGGCTACCGCTGCATCTGCACCAGGCTTTCCATTGAAAGTTCCACCCAAGTCGTTTACGACAACTTTGGCTCCGCGAGAAGCGAAGAACTTCGAATACTGCTTCCCTAGTCCGTTGCCTCCGCCGGTGACGACGACTACCTGGTTGTCGTATCGTATTTCTGCCATCTTGACGAAGCTGTTTTACATTGGACTGATGGGGAGAAGAGATGAAGCGGTATACTATATCTTACTTACATTATATTTACCTACCGAGGCACGAGGCAGAGCTCAAAGGATGGCTTCCCCGCAGCGCATTGCAGGTCAGCAAGAGGGTGAGTATGGCGCCGTGAGCCGACTATGAGATGTGCTCGGCGACATGATGACATTGGGTAGGGACCAGTGAGTTTGACAATCGCTCAACATCGATAGCATGCCCTTGATGTCGACGTGTCTTGATGGTTGATGTAGGAAGACAGGAGGTGAGGGAGGTCGAGACGAATCGGCGTTTGACGGCAATTGCTCGGCCCTTCGCTCTATCCCCCTCCTACACGCTCCTCACCCTTCCTCGAACAACGACTCGACAGTCAACGATGAGCAGCGCGAACTTCCGCCTAAACAACCTGATAAACACCCTCGCTCCCACGCCCACCGAGTCCACCACAACAATGTCCGTCCCAATTGACAACGAGATCAAAGGCAAGCTGGCCCTCGTAACCGGCGCATCGGGAGGGTAGGTCCACTCCCCACCCCCCTCCCAGACAAGCGCTCACTCATCAGCCCACCCTAGCATCGGTGCAGCCTGCGCTCGTGACCTCTGGAACAATGGGGCGAGTTTGGCCTTGACGTACAACTCGAATAAAGCACCGCTTGACCAGCTTGTTAGCGAGCTCCAGCAACAGGATGGTGGTAACAGCAGGAAGATCACCGTCCACCAGTGCGACGTCGGACATGAGGCAGAGCTGAACCGGCTGTATGAGGAGCTCACGCAACAACATGGCCAAGGCGCCGATATTTTGGTGGTCAACGCTGGGTATGGGAAGAGAGTGAGCTCCATCCTCGACATCACCCTCGAAGAATGGGACTACACCATAAACATCAACCTGCGCTCCTCCTTCATCCTCACCAAACTCGCCATGCCGCACATGCTCTCCACCTCCTGGGGTCGCGTGGTCTACATCTCCAGCATCGCGGCCGGCGGCACGAGCATAAACGGCTGCCACTACTCTGCCTCGAAAGCCGGGGTGCAAGGGCTCTCCAAGAATCTTGCAGCCAAGATGGGGAAGTCAGGCATAACATTCAACGACGTAGCACCAGCCATGATCACCGAGACGGGGATGATTAAGGATGAGGAGGCGTTGAAGGGCACGCCGGGGGATGTGAAGAATATCCCCGTGGGGAGGAGTGGGAGGCCGCAGGAATGTGCGAATGTGGTTACGATGTTGTGTCGGACGGGGTATATGACTGGGCAGAGTCTTTTGTTGTCTGGGGGGCTGAAGTAGTTGTGTTCGGCTTGGTCTGCAGTGTCTGTCTATACTGGTTGTGCCACGCCGTCCGCCTCGCCTGAATTGACTGTCTTGCCTGTTTTCTTAATCTTTTCGAGGACGGTGGCGTAGTCGACGGAGTCTTCGGTGGTGATGGAGGCGGTCTGGGTGTCGAGGGAGACGTCGAAGGATTTGACACCTGTAATGTTTCCATCAGCAAGAGGGATTTAGTGGCTATGGGGAGGTTGGTTACCGTCCAGCTTCTTCAGCACCCGCTCGACAGCGCCCGAGCAGCCGCCGCAGGTCATGGTGACGTTGAACTTGTAGTTGTGTTCGGCCATCTTGTGGTGTTGAGTAGTGTTGTCCGATATGTTGTTATTGTGGAGAGCGAAAGAGAAGGAGTTGGAGAGTGAGATATGTGTCCTAGCTTAGAAATCCGCTGCAGGGTCTGGCTCAAGTGAATGGACGTACGAAGGGGGCCGGATACTCACGCTCGTGTCAAATTGATTACAGCCCGCTCCGGATCACCTCATCGTCGCCATCAAAGTGAGCAAGTTGTCCGGGCGGTGAATGGTTTCTGCCGCTCCCTGTTACGGACACCCCACTTCGACGTAGGCAAACATATGTCTGGACCACAGCCAACTCATTCAACTGGAACTGATCGAACGTCGCCCTCGAATGATCCTCCACGATGCAGAGCGGCAACATCCTCCAAATCCCCTTCCACCGCACGACCAGCCTCACCCTCTCCTCGGCCATCACATCCTACATCTCCACAAAGTACGACCAGCACCCGTCGACCTTCACACGTGATCTAGAAGTCATCGACCAGTTGCGTAAAGATGCCGTCAACGCGCTGGAACCACACAGCAGTGGTGTCCGAAAGCTGCAGAGCTATGCCGCACAGTTGGTGTGGATGGGTGGGAAGCTTCCGGTTGATGTACGTCACATATGCTGGACTGGAACAAGATGAGGGTACTGATATTGACACTCCAGTAGATAGGCGCCGACTTCACATGGTACCCCTCCCTCTCCAACGCCGCGCACAACCAACAGGGCCGGCCGCAGACCGAGAACAACCTCCGCTTCGAACTGGCCAATGTGCTCTTCAACCTCGCGGCCATGTACTCGCAGCTCGCCCTGTCGTCAAACCGAGCCACGGCGGATGGTTTGAAGAATGCAGCCAACAATTTCTGCTTCTCTGCTGGTGTGATCAGTCATCTCAAGACTAAAGTACTGCCGGAGCTACGATCAAGTCCGCCGGAAGACGTGGACGACTTGACGCTTGAGAGTCTAGAGAACCTCATGCTCGCGCAGGCGCAGGAGTGTTTCTGGCAGAAAGCGGTCAAAGATGGATTGAAGGATGCTTCGATCGCAAAGCTAGCCGCGAAAGTGTCGGATCTGTACTCTGAGGCTGGCGACTGGGCACTGAAGAGCGACTACATCAGCAGCGAGTGGATCCATCATATGAACGCCAAACATCACCACTTCGCAGCCGCGGCGCAGTATCGTGCTGCTTGTGAATGCTTGGAGAAGAGGAAGTATGGCGAGGAAGTGGCGAGGCTAAGAGACAGCTTGAACTGCGTGAACGAAGCGCTGAAGGAGGGCCGATATGTCAACAAGGCTGTGCTGGGAGATCTGCAAGGGTTGAAGAACAGAGTTGGCGAGGATCTCAAGAGGGCGGAGAAAGACAACGATACCATTTACCTGATCGCTGAACCCCCGAAGAGCGAGCTGAGGACCCTCGACCGTGCGAGTATGGTGTCTGCGAAGGTGCCGAATGAGGTCAGCGATTCCCAGGAGCTGCTGTCTGGGCATGGGAGTGAGCTTGGCCAGCCTTTGTTCGCGAAGCTCGTGCCTTACAGTGTGCATGTCGCGGCGTCGATCTACGCTGATCGGAGAGACCGACTCGTCAACAACACCGTCGTCTCCGAGCTGGAGGCCCTGACACAACGTATCCACGAAACACTATCAAGTATGAACCTCCCAGGTAGCCTACAGGCCCTCGAGAAACCCCTCGGCCTCCCACCAGGACTCGCGAGCCACGCCGAGGAGATCCGCCAACACAACGGCGTCGCTCGCCTCCACAGCACCATCGCCGACACCGAGAAACTGAAAGCAAGCAACCGTAACCTCTACCAAGAAGGCGTCAACCTCTTACGAGCAGAGGCTGCCGAAGACGAAGCCACAAGACAAAAGTACGGAACGGAGCGCTGGAACAGGCCATCAAGCCACGATGCCCTGCCGAAGCTGTACAACCAGGTCAGCGATATCGAGGGTTATTTGAAGCAAGCGGACAGCTCGGACAGGATTGTGGAGAACCGGCTTCGGGAAAACGAGACGTTGATCCGGTTGCTCAACGGCACGGACCGGGATCTGGAGGACTATGTGCCGAGTTCGCGACGGGCGACGATGACTGCGAAGGTGGAGCGGGAGGCTAACACGTTAAGGGCGGGGTTGAATGAGGTTAATAGGCTGGATTCGAGGAGAGGGAAGAAGGTAGAGAGTTTGAGGCTGAAGGCGAAGGAGGATGATATTAACCCGAGTTTGTTGAAGGAGGCGGCGAGGTTGGAGAGGGAGTACCCGATGGTACCGATTGCTGCTTCACAATTCGATAGTGTGTTTGATGAGCGATTGAAACGGTACGACGTTGACCGCGACGATTTGAAGCGGGAGGAAGGCGAGCAAGATCGTCTGTTGGCTCGAGTGGCGAACGCGAACACGAGTTTTCAGATGGCGACGAAGGGCGACACATCTTCGAAGGAACGAGAGCAGGCGCTGCAGAATCTGGAGAACGCGTTCACAGCTTACCGCGAGATCATGCGGAATCTGGAGACCGGCCGGAAGTTCTGGAACGATCTGAGTGCGGTTACTACACGGTTTCGACAGGAATGTCGCGATTTCGTGTATACCCGCCGCACGGAGGCTCAGGCGCTTGAGCAGGACGTGAGTAATGCTATGGCTGGTTTACAACTCCAACACAACACCCAGCAAACCCTCGGCCAGCAGAAGCAACAGCAGCAGGAACGGCAGTCTGAGCGTCTCCAACAGCAACAGCAACACTATCAGCAACAGCTTACGGCACCTCAGGCGAGGATGGGCTCAGCTACGCAAGCGAGAATTGCCCAGGAGCCCATGCCGGCGCCTATGCCCACGAGGCCGAACGTTCCGGCGAATGCGCCGCCGGTTGTGCATGCGGTGCCCACGTGGCAGGAGGGTATGCCTATCAATTTTGGTGGAGGAGGAGGGAAGGCGAAGGTGTGGGATGAGAGTCAGGGGGTTAGGTTTGGTGGGAGGTGAGGGTTGAGGGATTGGAGGATTGGGAAGACAGATGCGGGTTGGCGGATCAATTGACCTTTGCAGTGTTGGCCTTGTGTACCGTCAAAGCGCTGGCGGATACCACTAGGGTGGCCATTGTACAACATCCGCGGGGCTTGGCAATGCTCTCTTGGGTGTAATTTGGGCTTGAGCGCCGCGCCATCACCGATACGCATTTGGAAGGGTTGGCCTTCTACGCTGCCTCCGCCCGTGCCTGACTACATCTCGAGTTTTGCGACGTTCGCTTCCACAAGAGTCCTGCGCTGTGTGATTGTTCGATGCCACAAGCTGTGCGCCATGCAACATCATCAAAGCAGGGTGTGGTACGCACAATGAAGCGCAAGATGACACGACATTCCCGAAGCGAACACCAAATGAGTCGGCCTTTGCAACATGTATCACTGCCTAACCGGTCGCCAACACATCTTCACTAGTCTCATATCTCCTTCCATCCCATTCGCCATGATGAGGCTCTCTGGGCTTCTGTCCACCCCCCATCTTGATAGCATCTTAGCACAACAGAGGGATATGGCAATGGAGGAGAAGCCGGAGGGCGAAAGTGGTGGATACAAGAAGTTCTACTGCATACATGTGATGTTTAGTTGTAAGAATGAGGTGAGAGAGTCGGCGATCAACAGCAGGGTATTGGAAGTCATAGCTGATAAGACCTCAGGTCTTGCAAAAGGGTGACGCTTGTTCGCGCTGCATGGTATGCTCTGCCCTCTTGCACCAACCTCTCCAAATTGCCATCCTTGCGGTCAAGCCACTGACACCACTCACACGGGCTCGAGGTCGCTCCACCGCTCGCGAAGACCCCGACGGTATCCGCTCGACCGTGCGCAACTCCCCAACCCCGGCCACAACAATGGCCAACCTCGTCGTCGACGATCACAAACGCTACATCCCCGACCACAGCCTCTTTGTCTCCTGCCCTCGCGAGGAGGTCATAGAAGCTTACCACCAAGTCCACAGCGCCAACCACGCGGCCGTCAGTGAGGCTCTGCAGCGTGCGCCAGCGCCTAAGCATAAGCACGTGGCTTGGGAGCTACATCAGTATTTGTCGCATGAGGCGATGTTGACCACGGAGAGAGAGACTGTTGCGAGTCATGAGAGGTTTGTGATGCAGTTTTGTCAGATGCTGAGACGGTTTGTGCGGTGTACTGATGTTATTGAGGGGTTCGCGGTGGTCGTGCGGGCACCGTCGCCTACGCCGTAGGAGATCGTGGAAGCTCGAGGATATTCTTTGACTGGATTGCTTCTGGGGATTGACTCGTCGAAAGAGTAACTGCATCTTTCCACTCCATGATATGAACAAGCGGCAGGGCATCGACTTCTTTGTCCGCTGGCCTGCAGACGATTTCGCTTCCGAGACACTTGCGAACCGTTCGATGAAGGTGAGCACATCTCGACTCAATGCTCACTGCTTCTGCTTGCCGACTTAAACTCTATCTCACCAGCTCACGTGCTACATTTTTGACTACTCTCATGCGCCTGAGGACCCTGCTCTATGTTTGCTCGAAACACTCACAGTCTCGATGCTCACAGTCCCGAGCCACCAATGGATCACAGGCTATTTGAGGCAAGCAACGGCTTCCGAGACCAGCCCTGATTGTCTATTATATAACTTCAACCCTGCCAATCCGCTGCGCATGCTTGCAAACTGTCGCCAACTATCGGTTTGATACTTCATCCGTATCTGAGCCAGTTTGCAATCTCAGTTCCTCGGCCACCCTCTAGTGCTCCATCTGCAACGAGACTGGTTTCTTAGCCTACCAACGGCGGTTGTTGCTCAGCGTCACATCATCAACATGACGACCAATGGACACCCGGTTTACGCACACGTACCTACATGGGACACGCCAACAAAGGCTGCGTGAGACTGGTGACTACTTGGGGGCTACAGTGCAAGCCATGCGAGGTATGTCGACCTGCGGTGGATTGTTCCATAGGTTCGATTCATGCTAATTTACACTAGGTACTTGGCCGGACTCTCTTGTACGACACCAGCGGTGCGGTGGCGTTCGCTGAAGGAGATCTCTTGAAGCCTATGCCGTTGCCAGAAGCTGCCGATTGCCTTGTATACCCTTCCGGTCAGTATGTCCCGTTCCACGAGCTCGAGTACCCACTTCTGACTGCCCCGACGGTGCCGCAAGACCACAATACCGGCCTGCTTGACAGCCTTCTTTCCGAGCGACACTCCAGCCGGCAATGCTCCAGCCAGTAATTCCAGTCTGGTTCAGATACCGGTGTCTGACGCGGTGAGTCCCATACTCACCTCAGCCTCTCCTCTGTACTGCGACGTGGCAACAGGTCATCTTGAGCAGGCTTCGAGGAAAGATCTGGAAGAAGGCTTGTACGATACCGTCTCCCTCATCAAGTCGACGGCCAAGCGCACCTGGGACAACTCACCCGAGACTAGCGCCGAGTGGAGAGCTGCTGGAGAGCTTTGGGGTATACACAGGGAGTATGCCTAGGACAAAACAAACTTTACGAGGTAGATCGACTCTATGACCACTGATTAGCTCAAGTAGAAGCTTTGCAAGGCGCTCTGGTATGTTAGTAGATGTACAAGGTGGGTTCAGGCGGAACGTCAACGGTTTGTGACGTCGTCCCCGAGCTGGTATGTATGAGTCGATGTGCATGTAGGGAGCAGGTGAAAGCTGTTGTGATGCCACAATGCCCTACATCTGTCAAGGTACAGCCTTGTGGTGCCTAGCTTGTTTGACTGGATGATATGTAATTTGGTTACTCTATTACTGGTTGTCTGCCTCCTTTCGAGTTAAGTCCAGTCTCAGGATCCCCAGATCTCTCACTATTCCGCTAAGTTGTGAGCTACTTCCACTCCCGGTACCTCAGGCGATATTTGGTGCTACTCACGTCTCCAACAGAGATGACATGCTGTATCGCTTTCGCACCGTCATACCTTGGTCTTTGTTTGCTCCAGTTATCTCCCCTGCGATTCGACAACTAAATAAGCAACCATATGGTATCTGACTGATATCAGACTCCGAGAAAGCAAGCAACGGCTCGATGCGCCCTCTCTTGCTATATATAGCTTCCACGTCAATCGTCGTGGGCCTCTTCTTTATTCACCAACTTGGGTACCATAGCCTTTCAAGCATCAAGCAATACTACTCGAGCTCTCAAACCATACATCAACAATCCCATCATGTCAAGCCAACCGGGAACGCCCCCACCACTCCGGACTGCAGAGGCAGTTACTGACACTGCTCCGTGTATTTATGCCGACAAAGGCCAGGGTGTCCAACAATCAATCAATCAGTGATTGGTTCAGTTTGATGATTGCTGGGATTGTTTGAGCCAGAAATTTGATTGATGGTTTCATTGGCGCTAATCGATTGATTGATTGATAGGCGGCTGTACCTACCCGATTAGGTAGTCACGTGTAGCCTTGGCGCGGCTCCTTCCCCTTTAGGAAGGACGTTTTCTGGTATGGAGTATTAGCGTGATTGATTGATTGCTGGACTAACTGCTTGATTGATTATGATTACTGGAGGAAGCTGATTGATTGATTGATAGGCTATCAATCAATCCAATCATTGATTGTGATTGCTTGTTGAACACCCTGACAAAGGCTGTACAAATATGGTAAGCTATCGGAGACTATGCTGGGAACTCGGCAGTTTTGAGCAAGGTACTGATCGCTATTAGCTCGAACAGCCAGGCTTGCAGTGCTGGCAATGTTTTGTGAGCGTGCAGAAAACACTGTTGCATCCAAGCTGTGTACCTAATGCTCTTGACAGGACAGGCTCAAACCCATCGAGGAACACCTTGCAGACATACTCAACAAGCAGCGGGGTACTCTGCAAGAGGATCGTCCAATGATCCCAAATGTAGAGGGTCATATAACAGTATCCGACGCAGTAAAGGAGGTACTCAGACCTGACGTGGATGCTACCGTCGTATTCTCGCCTCGAAACCTCAACAGCGCCACTAGCCGCCAATTAGATGATGGGATTAGCAAGCTCGCCCTTGCCCTCAAGACAGCAGTTGGGCATACTTGGGAGAAGATGCAAGTGGACAGCGCCGAGTATCGTACGGCGGAGGAGATACGACAACACTACAAAAAGCTCCCACCGCTGCCAGAAGACCCGATAGCGCGCATATCTGCCATGCCCTTAGGGAAAGTAAAGCAGATGTTCTGCGATGTAGCGAGACATGTTGTATAGTTGACATGGGTCGAGGATGGGTCGGGCTTGAGACGTGTGAGAGCGCCACCGCGTGAGGAAGAAGGACTTTCCTCCAAGTTGGGAGCTCGATGGGAATGGTAAGGACTGTTTTACTTGATATGGTACACATATTTCTTTTCTGCTCCGTAATATCTCAAGTCTTAAGCTAGATGTCAGCATCGATATCAAATAAAGCTCGCCTTCTCATTGCCCGTTGCCCCCCATCTCCTCACAGCGCCTTCTTGTGTTAGCTTTTGACAGTTATTGTGTCAACTATCATTCTGCTCATGACGAAACCATCTGCGGGAGAGCATTCGACATCATCGGCCGGTCGAGTGCTACGACTCAATACTCATCGTCTGAATCAATGATTGAGAGACTATAGCATGAGCCCCAAGCAATCACGTATAGTGAGTCGCGCAGAGACAAATAACAGGTTCTCGATCCTTTATGCTATGGTCAGTATATCTGCAACGATAATCGAACACGAAGGAACGTCTTTTCCTGCACTAAGCCTCAAACGCCAAGCCTAGAATCATCGTTTCATTGCATTTGCACGCAACTCGAGGAGGGAACACTGCCTGTATGTCGGGGAAACAGCCCGCAGCGGAAGCTGGCAGCGCATGTTCCAACGCGAATGCAGCATGTGCAAACAAGGTAGGCTAGACTGAGGTTCTGTAGATCTGATGGTCAGCAACTTGTACTAATAGCTCCCAGGCAAGATACAGGGGCTATAGATGCGTGATTTGCTTAGTAAGACTCTCCGAGAACTCCTTTGTACGACTATCGTTGAACAGCTGTTGACATCAACGACATGCCCCTCACACGCCGCAATGGTTACCTGCAGAAGGAGGTCTGTTAGAAGAAGTGTGGACCCTAATGGACGAAGACGAGCAAGATCTACTCAAACACCCATCGAAGGATATGGATGTGTCCATTAGTCAAGCTATGGACATCATCTTTAGCTCTGACACCGTCTCGGACATCACTCCAGAGAACCTTAGTCGCGTTGATGTAAGCGCTGCTGAAATGCAGACTGCCCTTTCCAAGATAATTACATCCCTCAGAGATGCAATTTTCGACAACAAGCAACAATTTACCCTAGCTAGTGCTGAATACAAAGCCGCAAAAGAACTTGAAGACATATACAAGCTGACGCCGGGCTTCGACGGTCGGGCATCTCCGATGTCAACATACCTTCGGGATGAAGACAACTCAGACATCAAGAAACTCTTTTGCAGTTCCCTGCGGCATCAGAGCAAGTGCACAAAGGTTGGACCAGACTCCACACGACTTGTAATTGCGTCGCCGAATGAATAGGTGAGGTAGTGGGCTTCGACTGTGATGCTTGCGCGAGATGCGTAGGTAGGTGATCGGCAATTTGTAGAGAGCGCAGGTATTGTTCGAGATAGACCATTCTTCAAGCCAGGTGGTTTTCGGCTAAATGTTGGATGCAAAGGCCATGGTACTTGTCTCGAGTTAGCTACATGGCTAGGTACTTTCTAAGCGAGGAGTGGTTTTCCCCTCTGTATATCCACCTTAACTGTTCACCCTCTTGTTCGTAATATGCCCTGAGCCACTCACTCCCGAGAGCCTCAGGAATGCTGCTCTTGGTTCGTTGTCCTGATCCCGCAAACATTGTCCTGGATACCAGACATTCGGACCTACAGACTCGTAGCTGCGCCAACGGATGGCGGATCTGACAAGGCATGCGGTTGAGCTTGACTCCATATTTATGTTTGCGTCCATGTCACGCACTGCTGGCCCCATGGCTTGCGGCAGACTCACGCGGTAGTCAGTACGCAGTTACTCGTTCGAGTAAGACTATATTACCTTGCATAACTGCCTTTGGCTTCTATCCATCAACATCATCCTCCAAATTCTATTGACATCAACCACGACTTACACTCCCAACTTCTTTCAGTGTAGAATCTCATACATACGGCATACCGACCCAACATTACGCACCCACAATTCTATACCCTCCACGAATTCTCAAAGTACATCTTCTCCAACTCCGGTACGCTGCTGACTCGCAAGGCATCTCCAGTACTGCAAAAGTACTACATAGTGCCTACTTCAAGCCCTCTACTCAGGGAAGCATCAACCATCTGCCAGCTATGGCTCAAGGTTCACCACGCAAATGTACGGTGTGTCCGTGCTCTGCGTTCCGACCTCCAAAGCCGGGCGGGCTCCTAGAGATCTCTTGGAACGCAATGCGAGATGTCGAGCAAATGCTCGCTACCACTTTCCCGGGTCCTTTCCAACTCCCTATCTGGGTTGCGGCGGATCTCGCAACAACGCTTTCCCCTAGGGTGCTCGGGAGGGTCAGTGAACTCCAGCCGTACAACCTTGATATCAATCCGAATCAACCATATGAGCTGAGAGATACGGTATGGCGCACGCTTAGCCTCATCAGAAATGCGATCAACAACACGCGGCAACAACTACCTGCGAATAGCCCAGGCTTGCAAGCTGCTGATCAGTTTTTTGCGATATACGACCGTTTCTGCAACGCTCCCAACCACGTGCAAGGCCTTACTGACGATAATGCAAAGGTGTTGCTCTGCAGGATGTTATGGCACATCACGCGCTGCACGAGGGTCATCGAGTCTCAAGGTTTCGTCGGCCGAATCATTGTGGAGTCTCCATATGTAGAAGGAGCATATAGGTAGGTGACTTGTGCACACGGCATCGCGATGGGATGTCTCGCAATTATCGTTCAAGTGCGAGGAATGGTGGGTCCTATTGCGTGTTAGCAGTGTCCTTAGCCTTTCATTTTGTACATAGCAATATAGATAGCCTTCGAACGAAGAATGGTTTTCCCTTTCATTAGGCCATGTACCTATTACATCCGATAGGGATTGGGGCCATTGCATTCGTTAGGATTGCGAGACACGTAAACCCAACGCGTGTTGCGGTCTTCCTGGCTGTCTAACATGATGCTATGTCCAGTCGGGAGCATCATGACTTCCAAGCCATGTGTACAACAGCGGCCGAGCGAGCATCCTCCAAAATAGAGGGCATGACTCCTTGCCAACTGTCATTGACGTAGACAAGTTTGCTGTCATGTCAAACATGATTTGCGGAAAAGTTTCTAATGTAGTCAACAAGTAGTCATTGCTTCGAAGAAGATATAAAATCGCACTTACCTGCCTATAGCTTTTGTCTACCGATATCACCATCAGCTACCCTGCTCTGAACTTCAGCTCGGATTCCACTTTCCACTTTTCCATTATACAGCTTTATACATACAGTGCACTGACAGGGCACCAGATACCCATCTATCCATTACACCATCTTCTGTCCCCAGCCTCGTCTAAAGACAGGTCCAATAACGACGGACAAAACGGGAACACCGGGAACAACGGCGACGCGGATATTCGTATCGTGGCCGACCCTAATCAGCCCGCCCAGAACATCGCTTCCCGTGTGCTTGCTGGTGGCGAGACGATAGCCATTTCGACGAACCTGATCAGCTACGCGAACCGTCGCGACCTCATACTCGCAATTGCGGCAGGCCTGCAAGCTATGCGGCGCGCTATCGCCAATACCGTCCAGGATAACAGAAGACACACTTAACATTCTGCTTTTTTCTGGCAGCACTGGTCTAAACACTGGGGTGGACGGGCAAATCCGCCCAACTTATACCAGACCATCATTGGGATTCTTCAGCAATACAGTGATGCGCAACTCCGCGACATTTACGTGCAGCTTTATCGAGACATCCAAGGTTGTCTATGCCAGGTTGTGGGCCGTCGGCTGATCGAGAACGGTCGGAGTCAGGGGAACTGACTTGACTAGAGGCGCTTCCGAAGCTCTCTCGCCCCAGTGGTGCGCGAGTAGCACCTCGGGTGTTTGCAGGCTCTCTCGAGGTATATGTCGGTTCCTTTCAACGATTAGCTTAGCTTTGATCTTTGCCAGGTGGCACGTGTAGATAGATAGAACAGACACTGTGAGCCACTCGAGTTTAATGCATCCCGCAGTCTTGGTTTCACAATCTGAAATGTTGGTGCCTGCCTCATTATGATGTTGGCGTCATATGTGTCAGGCCGGCCAGCCGAGTAACCTGCGGAATTTGAAGGAGTTGTTTGCTCGGTTGGTATAACTCCCTGCCAACCGTCGTTCATGCAGTCATGTTTGCGTCCATATCGAGCATTGTGCTGCCGATATGACCTGAGGCAAACGGTTCGTTGTAGTCAACAAGCAGTCACACCGTCAATGGAAGGTATATTACCTTCGACAAGCTCACAGTTACCCAATTCTCTTATCCATCAACACCATTCTATACCTCCCTTTTAATCAATACATCTTCCAGTTTCAGCATTTTTCCACCATAAACATACACTTCACAATACATACCACAGCGACAACCTCTTCCCACATATACACCACTCTTCCAATCCTACCATCGACGTGGAGGCCCTAAGATGTCAAACTCAGAAGACATCCGCATCGTAGCGAACGCCAACAACCCGGCACAGAACATTGCTGGCCGTGTTCTCGGCGGCGAAGGCATGGCTGTCGTAACGACCTTGATCGGGAACGCAACCCGAGAGGACCTCATGTACGCGATTGCAGCCGGGCTCCAGGCGATGCGGAAGGCAATTCTGAACACCGTACAGGACAACGACGGAGCTCACACGCAGCATTCATCTTTCTTCCTCCAGACATGGGCACCGTATTGGGGCGGTCAAACCGTGAATGCAACATGGAATTCTGTTTCCGCCGTCATCGCAAGTTACACACTTACTCAGCTCCGTGCTCTGTTTGTGGCACTCTTCCGGGATCTTGAAGGCTGCATCACCCAGGTAGCTGGGAGGCGACTGATTGAGAATGGTCGTGGAAACTAGAGCGCCCAAGCGAAATGCCGCTAGACCAGGCGGAGATGAGCTGCCAGCTGCCCGGCGTATTGTGTTGGTGGCTGTCATGTTATGCGGTCTCCATCGAAGCACCGAGCAATCTGGCTGCCAAGTGGGCTGATAGGCATTCGGGCGGTGGGTGAGATGAAGCTGGTACTCCCTTTGATTTCTTGAGCGATTAGCTTAGCTGTGATTTTGCCAGGTGGTATAGATAGATAGACAGACTACAAATCCGACTTGGTTAGTCGGAAGATGCCCATATATACTTCAGCCTCAAGAGTCTCGCTTCTTCTAAGGACCGGTACGAAGTCAAGGTGAAGTCAAGAGGTGAGGTCAAAAGAGGGAGACTCCCGGGCCGACGATACTCCGTCCCGAAAACTCCGGAAATTTGAAGGGGGCTCTCTCGCTCTCACCAAACTCGTATCGCAAACACATCTTTTTGCATGAGACGAGCTGTATTATTTCTAGCATTTCTCCGAAGCTGGTAGCCTTCAACAGAACAATCCGACGTTCCACCACACGCCCGCAATGTCGGTTCCACACTTACAATTCATGAAACGCCTCCACAGCGAACTGCTGATGATCTGCCTCGCCTACAGAGTGTAGCACTGACTTGCATGGCCTGGAGCCGAAGCATCTCTCCAGCTTCCATAAGTCTAGACTTTCCTCTTACCCATCACCATATATTTGTCAAGTTCGTTCATTTCTCGCAAAGTTCACAAGACTCCATTCTCTTTCTTCTCACTCAAGTCACTCGTTCGAGCAGCCAGCCTGCACCTATTAGCAATATGCGTTTCACACTCTCTTCTGTGACTGCCACGCTGGCGCTGGCATCCCAAACTTTGGCTGCTGCACTACCCGACATGACCGTGGATGAGCGCTACCTCGTCCGTCGTGCCCTCCGCACCGGCCAGGGCACACGATACGGCGATGACTCCACCGAGGAGGACTGCTGGCAGGGTGGTGCTTGCTCTTTCACCCACTACGAGCTTCCTGCTTCCATCGATGGCTCTACCTGCGTCAGTGAGGACATCTGGAACGATGGGTACAACTGCGGCGGCTGCATCGAGGTCTCCTACCAAGGCAAGAAGATCACGGTGATGGTAAGAATGTCTGAAAGGTTTTGATCCATTGTTTAGAGCTAACATGAAATCCAGGTCACCAACCTCACTGGCGGCGACAAGAACCATCACGAGATGACTCCCGACACCTGGGCCAAACTCACCAACAATAACCCCGGCGGCGGTGTGGACGGCATCGAGTGGGAGTTCGTACAATGCCCGATCCCGAAGTCAGACCCTCTCCGGATCCACATGCACGGCGGTGCTTCGCAGTACTGGTTCTCTGCGACCGTCGAGAATGCCAACCGCCGGACGTCCAAGATGGAGGTTTCCACCGACAGCGGCAAGACCTGGAAGGTGGCCAGCCGCAAGGGCAACGACTACAACATGTTCGAGTTGGAGGGCACACTTCCCACCACGACTGCCTGGGTGAGGGTAACGAGCCATGTTGGTACGGTGGTGATGTTCAAGAACGTCGTGCTGGCGTCAGACAAGACGACCAAGGGTACTGCGAACTACGCCTAGTCCTTGGATGCCCGAACCCGAATCACCCTTTGCCGTTGTTGTGAGCCCAAGAGTCCAGCATATCTCATTCTTCGCCGCATGTATTCTTAACAATAAACATATCTCGCGAATGGACTTCTGCGTAACAAGATATCTGCAGCTATCTCACATGCATACGATTCGTTGAACACCCCGTGCGAGATCTTTTTTCGTCGTCACATCAGTGTATACATACAGCAACAGACTGCGCCAATCGCCAATAGTCTGCCGCCACCCCAGCGTGAACTCCCTACCCTCGTGCCATCTTCATCGCCAACTTGTGGCTGTGGACATCCCCCTTGAAGTTGATCGGAACGCTGTCCAAAAACTTCTTCATCTCCTCCTTCGGGTACTCGCAGACGACCTTGTGAATGTTCCAGTGACGCTTCTCGCACAGCTCGCTGCAGAACTTCCGCTTCCCACAGCCCTTGCACACGTCGAGAGGAGTGCCGTCCCTCTTCTTCTCCTGTCCGCACGCCGCACACAGATGCATCAGCCAGACAGGCTGAATACCAAGGTCGTCATCCCCTGGAGGACCGAGGATGTCTGTGCCGACGTTCGCACCGTAGGGTAGGAGGCAGGGCTGGCCTTCAGGATACTCGTCGTTTGGAGGGCCTGAAGTGACTGTCATGGGTGGTAGTGTTGTCTTGAAGACTTTGCAGGTGCCGAAGGTGGTGACGGTGAGAACGGCGGGCGGTACAGTTATGTTGGCGCGTAACATCGTCTTCTTGTAGAGTGTCTCGAGCATGGTCTCGTTGCCGCAGTTGGCTGGAATTCCGGGTGTGTAGGCGAAGTAGGCTTCCTTGAGTTGAGTGAATGCCAGGGTCGTGAGGGCGTACTTGGGATCCTGTTTGTTCATCTCCGCCACAAACGCATCGTCGAAGTTGTGAGCGCAGTGCTTGGTGATCCCCTCGGGGAGGGTGCAGCCCAGCGACATGCTGCATGCCAGAACCACGAAGAACATACGCAGCCCGAAGGGTTGGAAGCGCAAGATGGCGTTGGAGGGGTAGGTCTGCTGCGCGAAACGGCGAAGAGCACCCGAGTCGAGGAACATGCGCACGATTTGGACCGTTTTTGAACCATGACAGAGCTCTGGGAAGAAGGAGATGCGGTTGAAGACGGAATCGCCATAACCATCAGCCATCTGAGCTTCAGTAAGATAGTGCGCATAGGCTTTCTTGAGCTCGGTGGCGGTGATGCCGGCCTTGTAGTTGACTTTAGGGAGCAGCTCGCGGAGTCCGAGCTTGTCGTCGAGTGCGAGGATGAGAGAGATATCGTAGGCGGTTTGGAGGATGCCGTCGCCCTGTCACGTGTGTTAGTGGTGGGTGTGAAAGACTCGGACGAAGATAGCTTACCCATGGAGACAACTCCCTCATTCTGTCGAACGGGTGGAGTGGGTGCCCGGCCATGATGTCTGTAGTGATCGAGGAAGGGCGGAGCTGAGAAGTTTCTGGTGATCAAGGAATGATGGAGGTGAGAAATTTGGCAAGATATGGAAATACTTATATGGAGCAGATATGGAATTCACTTCACATACAACGCAACCGATAATTGGCCCGCACGTGGTTATTCACCTGTTTGAATCTCTCGCTAGGCTTCTTCAAGTGATTGTGCAAAGGTGAATGAACAGACATGCACATCATTTCTGTCATGCTCACCACAGTGTGCGGCTACGCGCTGAGGTCTGCGAGGCTGGTATTATCAGAGGGTGGAGGAACAACATATTGCGTGGGTGTTGCTGCGGCTTCCTCAGGGCGAACGTTTTGGGAACGATCGACCATGATCCGTAGGCGCCTCTCTCATTCAATCGTCTGGCGAAGGCTTAATTGACTACGCAATGCTTTGCACACAAGTCATGTGACTACGCATACCGTGACAGGTGATGGATGCGGTTGGGATGGAAGGAAAGACAAAGCAAAGGGACGAAGTCAAAGTAAGGCACACCCCGGGATGACCCGTCCCCCGACACTCTCCGATCACGTGCGCAGGTACATGCGGCACTATGATTCGAGATGTGGTCCGTACACCCAAACATTGGTTACGATTCAACATGGGCGCCCGCCTCTCTCGACCACGAGGTCCGGGTGGGACCACCGAGAGCTCTGCTCCGGTCAAGGCACCGCCGCCGCCAACACCAAAGCAACCATTTCCACGCCAAATCAACAGCAGGACCATCGTGGCCCCCGTAGCCGCCTTCACCATGGCTTGCATACTATTTGTATATGCACGTATGAGCATCAGCGCGGCCAAGGCAAACGCGCAGCGACACAGAGATGTGGACAGTGCTGGCGAAGGCATCAGCTTGTACAACGAGCATCGCAGGAGGCATGGTGGGCAGGAGAGAGTAGATCGGGGTGGGAGTACGGTGGTGCAGCTGGTAAGGGAGGGGAAGAAGCAGGTGTTCGGCGGGAAGGAAGATGGGGACGGTCCGGCAGTGGCTAGTGGCAAGAGTAGGAGGGAGGAGGAGGATAGGAAGAAGGCGTTGCGGGAAGCCATGATTGCCAGGAAGGAGGGATGAGCGCTTGCTGTAGCATCACGAATGTCCTTGGCAGAGTTTGCTGGCTCATGTGGCCGCTGGAGCGTATTGGAATCACCTGCTGGAAGGTCCGGAGAAGATCGGGCGAGCCATACATCTGTGCTCAGCTTCAGGATGCGATATCTGTTCGCTTCCACAAACGCAAAGCAGACGATAAATGCTGCACATTCCGGCACGTTTGCGCAGTCTTAAAGTATCCCAGCAGCATCGCGCGATTGGCTTCTCGCGATCAGACCGGTGAGCAGGATGATGGTCAGGCGTTTGGTGGCGAGAGCGGAGCGCTGGGCATGTACAGATGGGCGGTAGAGTGAACAGAAGTCTGCACGATCCAAGAGGACTACACGGACGAGTGAGCTGTATTGGAGACTCGTCACTGCCCGCTCACTTCGAAGGCCTAACACGCGAAAGCGGAGAAACGGGACCGACTTGAAACGATGTCTCCATCTCCGCAATGACCAGCATTCCCAGTTTGAGCGCTTCTCCGTTGCTCAAGCGTATGGCTACTGTCAGATGATATTTTTCCACCAAGAGCCAATATCACAATGAGCGTCGTCTTCCTCAGACACGAAGCAGAGCTTACGAGTAGAAGCATGGCAAAGGTAGCAACTTGACGCAGTCCCGTGTGTTATCACGACACCCAGCTTGGTGACCATGGCAAACAGCCAAAATAATAGCGCTCCCGGCTGAGACGTGATGGTGGAAGGTGTTCCGGGCCTGCCGCCTGTTCTGGATGGGTGGCTATTGGGGGTAGATTGGTACTTGGCCTCGAGGTACGCTTGCCGGAGCAGGCATGAGTGTTGTACCTAGTCGGCCAAGCTACTGATATGTTGATGTCGGCCACACACCATTTTCGGACACAAGGACCTTCAGGGGCTATTGGGACGAAAACCATGACTACACCATACTCGGAAGAACTGCGTTTGGAAAGACTCCTCCACGACGGTTGAGTTTCGACCACCAGAGGCTTGGAGTTTCACACGGTCACAACAATCGCGCACGCCATCAACCGAAAGCGGGGAGGTTGAACGAACATGCGCCACGAACTCATTGCCTAGCAGCTAGCACCGAACCGACGACACCTAGTCACTACCTCAGACAGCATCGCCAGGCTTTCGGCCCTTTACCACCTTCAAGGTCAGATAGAGAGCTGGCGGAGACGCCTCGCAAGACAATGAAGTAGCCGAAACCAAGGGAGTTGCTCCGCAAGCCACCAGTGACCAAGCCGCCACAGAGCAATGCCCAATCATCCAGCAAAGTACGTCGATAGGGTAACAGGACTGGACGCAGCAAGGAGTCCAGTGTAAGCTCCTTCAGCTCAGCAAGTCACCATTCTCGCCAGACAGCGCCCAGGTGTGCCGGGAGCTCCGTTCCAGAGAGGGGATGAAGTCGCATCGAAATTCAAGCTCGCCGACGGGTCAAACGAGGTCTGCGACGAGGATTGCGATGCTCAAACGTCGATTCTGTCGGAGAGTGCGTCAAGCTGTCGAACCGCAGAGCATCATGGCGAACTTGGACGGCTGGTACAAAGTTCTAGATGGTTGCTTTGAGCCGGGTGGTTGGGATCGCGCCGGCACGTACATTGAAACCTCTCCAATGATGGTGCAAAGCTCATTCTCGTCTTGCTTTGGGGACTTCTCAGCTTCATCGCCTCTGCGGGCCTCGCGTCAGGAATGCACAAACATTCGCGATCAACTCGGGCAGTGAGCGTCCGCTCCCCATCCACTAGGTTAGCTCATTTGTTCCACCCGCTCCTTGACGTCACTTGGAGGTCCATTTAACCTGGACCACCGGAGGCGGAGCAGCACGGTGGCGTGAGATGTTGCGAGTCTCGTCATACACCTCGATCCGCCGATGCTGCCACGTCGAGTATAACAAAGATCCAGATGGCTCACTTGGGCCCGATGTCGTGTGAAAATCTTGGAGTTGCACGGATAAACTGGGTCAATTGGACCCATATACCGGGGTTGGGCATTGTTGAGGCCACTGGATTCGCTACCATTCTCGAAACCTAGAACCGACCTGCATTCGGATTGTAGCGATCAGCGTCGAATGCGATCGACAGGGTCATACGAAACGACGAATGCGTTCGGTACCGTTATACGACCGCGAATCAGAAGCGAGGTCGAAGTCCATCGCCCGTTCCGAGGGCGTAATAGGGATCAGCGCTGCATCTGGTGGAGTATGGGGTGCATGATCACTTGCATGAACCCCGAATCCGGGGACATGAACTATGAGTTCGGGGAGCCGCAACCGCGAACGCCAAAATCGCTGGCTGCCTATTATTGCGAGCTGGCCCTATTGAAAAAAGCTAGAGTGGGGAATGGCGCAAGAGGTCCGCCTCGCCTATCTCCCGGAACCGGAACCCCGCCCCGGATGAGAGAACGCGTAGAAATGCTTGGCTCTCTCTAAATCCTTCCCATCGCCTTCGAGCGGACGGTCTGCGTGCGCCCTTTGTATGCACGCAAGCCAACAGCGGCATACAACGTAATTTCGTGGGGCTGGGCAAGATGGAATTGAAAGGAAGTCGATTTGAAGTCTCGTACTAGATGAAGGGCAGCTCGAAGCCGTCCGACACATATGCTTGCCTTGCCGACATTATGCATTTAGCCTCCCTCTCTCCAGCTCCATACGACTATGATGTCCACGGGCACTAACGATGATTTGGTGTAGGTTTCTTCAGACCCGCATGACAGTTTGGTGTAGGTTTCTCCAGTACTGCATCACGACACTTCCCTGGCATTGAGCCGCTCCCAGAGACCACTGGACCCACGCAGACAAGTGTGAAGGACCGAAAAGCTGCGGCGTATCACGTTGACGCCTACACAACTCTGCCGTCTTCCTTGGGCGGATTCGACAGCTTGGAACGATTGTGCTAGACGATGTATAACAGCTCCGTTTGATGATGGGTTAGAGCATCTTGACGAGATGCGTCGTGAGAGGAATCTTCAGTCCCCAAAGTGTTACACGCCTCGAACAAGTCCCAACAGAGAAGCCCGTGAACAGGATTTTCAGGGTTCTCAGACACCTTCTCATCTCTGGTCAACTGCCCAAGTGTTTGTGTCGTTGCGCCAGCTCTACTTGCCAACTGTGCTAGACAAAGCGGAGTCAGAACGCCAGAGGGTGGATCGGAAGCTGTCGATATCCAACCATCTCTGTTCATCACCCTTTTGACAGCCCTTTGATGTGAACTCTAATGGGAGAACAACTTCTTCCAACAGTCTAGATGCTGCGCAAGCATTCAATACATGACGTGGAGGTCGTGGTTGCGATGAAGAATCCGAGATTGCGGCGAGTTCTTCGATGTGGCCGTAGGATACTCCTGTGAGTAGGTGTCATCTCCATGGGGAGACGGGACGTTCAAGACGAACCGCTGCCCATTAAAGTCAGCGTCGCTCCCTCTTCATTCTCACTTCCGCTCAATCATCCACACATTCCAGATCTTCCACCTTCGCTACGCAGTACCTCTTGCACCGCTGTATATCTTCAAGCCTTTCCCCCCATCCGTTTCTGTCGTCCACAATCACTATGCGTTACGCAGCAATACTCATGGGAGGCCTTATCCTCAGTGCGGAAGCACAGCAAGTCGGTCTGGGCTCTGCTGCACCGTTCAGCGTTCTTGCCGCAACGACAATCACCAACACTGGCCTGACCGTCGTTGCCGGTCAACTTGGCGTCTTTCCGAACGGCCTTACTTCGATCACTGGCTTTCCTCCAGGCATTTCCGGCGACAAGCACGGAGCCGATGCAGCTGCGCAACAAGCAAAGGCGGATGCTACCACCGCGTACAACCAAGCTGTGGGCCTGGCTTCCACTCAAGCTCTCACTGGTCAAGATCTTGGCGGCATGACTCTTGCTCCTGGAGTGTATACGTTCACATCATCGGCACAACTGACTGGGATCCTCACCCTCGATGCACAGGGTGATCCCAACGCGCAGTGGGTGTTCCAGATTGGCAGCACCATCACCACTGCATCTGCCTCGTCTGTTCTACTCATCAATGGTGCGAACGCCTGCAATGTTTTCTGGCAAGTTGGTAGCTCTGCTACTCTCGGGACAGGAACCATATTTGCTGGGAACATCATCGCCTTTACTTCCATCACCGTCACTACTGGCACCTCCGTCAACGGTGGATTGTATGCTCTCGGGGCTGCGGTTACTCTGGATACCAACATCATTACACAATGCCAAGGATCGGTCGTGGTTACATCCACCTCCCGGACTGCTACTCCTACCGCTACTCCTACCGCTACTATAACGTCACGTATGTTCGACCCTAGACTGTTGCTGAAGTGCACTACGTGTTCTCGAGCTGACTCCCTCGCAGCTACTACTTCCACCATCACTTCCACTACCACCGTTGTTGTTACGCAACCGTGAGAACTGTCTTATGTGATACATCTCTAGCAAAGAGCTAACTTGCAATAGCACATCGACCGTCACCATTACAGGCACAGGCACTGTAACAATCACGAAGACCACATCAACCCGGTACACCACTTGTACATCAACCAGTACATCGACCTCAACAAAGTCCCTCACGACGACATGCCCGACACCGGTATGCACGACCAAAAAAGCTAAACGCGACGGATCGAAGAAGAAAAAGACAGTCTACCACACCGTCACTTCGACCAAAAAGGGCGGTAGTCCTACCACCGTCACCAAAGGGGGCCATGCGACGAAGACATCAAACACGATTTGTACTAAGACTTCTACGCATTGGACGACCACTCGTACAACATCGTCTACCACTCGGACTGTGACACCACCATGCACTACCAAGCGCGCCGTTCGGAGGTTCGAGAGATACTGAGGGGTGAAACGCTTACGTGGGTGGATGTCTGTTGTGGATTTCGAGACCACTGTCGCCAGGCGTCGTCGAAGGGTGTGTCGGTTTCCAGACGTTCTTGATTCGGTGGCGGATTTACTTCATCTCTTTAGTACTGCACCTTTCTTCTAATGACGGCAAGCAGAGTACTATTTAGAAAACCAAAACGAACCACAGTCATTACCAATCATTTCCGCTATTGACCTATCCGATCAACCATCCACATGAGAGAACCCTGTCGGGTTGGCTGCTGCCTCTCGACCAACCGATTTGCGAGTGATGAGGATGAAAGGTGGCAGAGGCAATGAACAGCAGTCATGCTGATCGCGAGACTGTTTCAGGTCCAGATCGCGAAGGTATGGAGTAGTAAAACTTCACGACTGCGACGACACCAGGTTGCCGTATGCCGAAGCTACGAGCGAGAGGTAACGAAAGTCGCAGTTGCATTGATCGACTGTGCTAGTGCGGAGTGATGTAACTGATGTTTGCTGCAAGTAGGCTGCGGCGCAACTTCACGGATACCGAACTATTGCGCGGCCTTTGCCTCGAACTTGGCAGTAGCCAGCTTTCCCACCCTCACCATTTCATCGAACAGCACAGAGACATCGCACAAACTCCGCACATCAAGAATCATATCCTTCACAGCATCAGCCTGAACACCGAAAGCATCAACAATATTGGCGAGCTTGTTCTCCACTGCTTGCAACAGCACCGGCGCGCTAGTGGGGAGGCGTGGGAAGCCATCAAACAAGATATTGACAGCCTTCTGATGAAGTTCCAGTGTGAGATATCCCCACAAGAAGTCAGGGTCATCGGATATCGGGACCTGCTTCATCTCGGCCGCAATTGCGAGCGCGGCAGTGTCTTTCAGCAAGACATCGTTCATGCGTAGCGGGTTGCGTAGGTCGGTTGTCAGCGCCGCCGCGATGCCGAATGGGACACTATACTGTGCGGCCTGGAACGAGCTAGGGTTGGCGATCCAGGTATTGGGATCGAACACATGTGGCCGGTTGCCATAGATAGTGACGTTCTTGACAGCCTCTGCATCCTAGGTGTGGTCTTCCCGATAGGGGTTGATAGGTTGATGGCATGCACGTAGACCTGCGCCCATGCATGGACAGGTGCGAGCTTGACAGTCTGCTGCGCACTCATCCACTCCTTGCCGAGCCCCGTCGTCATCAGTTCTGGTTTGGGATTGTGAGAGAATGCGTGCAAGTAGCCTTCAAGGTTTTCGAGAACGTCTCTTGGGCCCTCAATGCCAGCATCAGCTTGAAATGCAGCTTCAGCACCAAGCTGGCCAGCCCGCGCCGGGTAAAGTCGTCTCGTCATTGCACCTGTGCTGATGTACGCCTGAAGGCCGCCCGAGCTGGAGGCAGCAATGCCCATCGCGGAGGCGATCGTGTCGGCGTCATAGTTTAGCAGATTCCCAACCGCCGCCGCTGTAGCCAAATCACCATTCGATCCTACGATGTGAAACCCCTTGACAGTCTCAGCGGTCAAGGTTGTGGCCGCTCCGATGCGAGTCGCGAACCCGTAGCCAATAGCCATAGCCGCAAGAAGGTCTTCTCCAGTTTTGTGATGCGCATCTGCGACGCAAAGTAACGTCGGGAACATCGCTGATGCGGGATGTGCGCCTTCGATGATGTGTTCGAATTCGAAATCTCCAGCAGCAAGGCTTGTTAGGAACATCTGCCCGGACAGCGAGGAATTGGTTCCGTCTAGAGCGGTATACGATTTGTTGAAGGAGCTTCCACTTCCGTATGTGGACTCGATTGCCTGTGCAGCGGACTGGCAGACTGGTTGGACTGATCCCGCGAGCATGACGGCGAACGTATCGAGCATGAAAACGGAGAGGAGAGCCAAGAATATCGAAGGAATGACGGAATGTTGGTGCTGGCCGCGAAGCTCGCCAACTCGGCGGTGTAACTTGCTGTTGTGTTCGTGTTGTCGCTGCTTATGGAACGGTGAACATACGAGACTGGTTGCACGGTCTGGCTTACCTTTTTATACGTTCCGACCGAACAGCGTTGCTATGCCGGATGATCAGCGGCGAACTGCGAAGTTGGCTGTTGCTGCAAAGCGAACACGAAGCGAGCACTTCGGAATGCGATGCACTACCTCTTCTAGAGTACTGCTGAGATAGGAAGCTTCAGTCATACCGCGCGTCTTCAGTGCGTTCTGTGGCGTGGTCTCTATCTTCTGGCAATTCAGGAGTTGACGCCATGAATGCAAAGAATAAGGATGAGTGATTGGGAACGTTACAAAACAACTGCCTTGCGATGCTTGCCCATTTATTCATCCCGTCACGTCCGATGGCTGCGTCACCCACGCTACATTGTCCTGTGTACACAGAAGCAAGACAGTCAGCACATCCCGAGTTGTCTGGAGTGGGAAAGGAGAACAACGTACCTCCAACGCGGCAGCCCGATGATACGCCGCCTGCCAGTACTCATCGCTCTTCTGAAACTCCATGGCCTTCTCGAAGCTCGGGTACTGCAGCACAATCGCAGCGTGCCAGTAATTCTTATCGCCATGCTCTTCCGGTACACGCCCCTGGTTGAGCAACGGGAGCATGCCTTTGCCCAAACACAAGATCTTTTGGTTCTTGCCGTGCTCTTCACCGAACCACTGGCGGCACTGCTCGGTGTAGGCGGGGATGTAGCGGTTGAAGTATGCGTCCTCGCCGGTTGTGGAGGATGGATAACGGCCAGTTTTGAGGGAGCTCATTAACGCGTGGGTTAATCCTTGATAGTCTGCGTCCTGGAGAGAGGCAGAAGTTAATGTTCGTTTGGTGTGGCCTCTTGCGGGTGGTATACAGACCTCTTTGAACCTGCAGGTACGGTAACCCTGGTCAGCGAAGGCTGGAATAACGGCCAAAAACACACCTCAGGAGGTTGATAATGACTACCGCCTTGCCCGGTCCGATCGTTCCCATAGCATCTTCAACGAGGCTATCCCGTGCTGGGTCCTATGCAGGCACAATTCGAACCCGTCAGCGGTAGGCTCGACATCTCGAAGGATGAGTTTCCCACTCCCGAGAATATGCTCCATTCTTCGTCCATGTCTGATCTCTTGCGGGTGTGCTGCGCAAGGCTACGGTGTTGGAGTCGAACGTTCAGCCCAAGAAGATAGTCCAGGTGTACCAAGCTGATCATGTACCGGTCAGCCTTCGAACCGCGGCCGCGGCCAGGAGGGCTGCCAAGACTTCGGTGACTCCCCGCGCTTGGACCACCCCAAACCACAACATTTCGGACACTCCATCACCGACTTCACCTTGGACGACAGCATTGGGTATCCGCTCTCCACCTTGCGCTCATCGTCCAGGAGCGCAGCATGTCGCTCCATGGCACTCGGTAGTCCATTGTGTGGCGGAGGGCATGTCCGGTAGGGACATTGGCCAGCCTCTACTCAATCCAACGACTAACTATCTCGTCCACCTTCTCGCATGGCACTATGTACTGCCTGTCTAGCATGCCTCGAAGGGCGGACAGAGGGTTTCCACGGTAGCCAGCTCCGCGACAAACTAGGCGCCTCCGACTTCAGCGATTTCAGGCACCATGGGACCATCTCCGATTTCTGGAGCTCTGTGCGTTCTGGATGCGCCGTGTGTACTTCGACGTTACGCAAGATTCTCTATGTCTACCCGCATCTGATGTCTCGTAATGAGCCCTGGGAACCGATAGGAGAGCTGGCTACCAGAATGGTTCCCCAGACACTGTGTCGTATTGCAGACTTCCGAATGAGGGTGGGATGTTGTTCAAGAAGTTTCCAAGCATTGAGTTCATTTACAGTGAGCTCTTCTCTAGATACTACCCGGATGCTTATTACTGGGGTTCTTGGGAGGTCTGGAGTCTGGTGCCGTCCCCCCTCGTGCTCGAAACACCTTGTGAATGTTCTGGGGGCAGCAGTATGCGTGTGGCAGATCGGTTTTCAGAAATATTAGACATGAGTAGCGACGAAGCCTTGTCGACTGTTCGGGTGCGGATTGAAGACTGCGAGTCCAATCACAAATGCTACGCCAGAGCTGTCCCCAGCCAGGTACCTACACGTCTCATTGACGTGAGCATCGACAGCAATACTTCGTTCCGGGTAGTGAATACTGCAGATGAGGCCATATCCGATCCGTACATGACATTAAGCCATCGATGGGGAGATGTCAGCTTTCTGAAGCTTACAGTGACCAACATTGCCTTGCTCCATGCCGGCCAATCGCTCAACACACTGCCACAAACATTCCGCGATGCAATCAAGATATGTCGCTTTCTCGGGATCAGGTATCTCTGGATCGACAGTCCTTGCATCATCCAGGAGGAAGACGACCTCGAAGACTAGAGCCGCGAGGCGATCACAATGAGCCAGGTCTACGCAAACGCCGTCTGCAACATCGCTGTAGAGGCTGCCAACACTTCAACAGGCTTGTTCGGGACCCGCATCCCCGCTACCGTTACTCCTGTCAGACATGCTCTGAAGCCTGCTCCAGAGTTGGGTCTTCCTGCCGGAACATATGACCTGGTCAATGATTTGATCCATGGCGATTATCTGCTGAAGAGGACACCGCTGAACAAACGTGCATGGGTCTACCAAGAAAGAATGCTGAGTCCTCGTATCATCCACATCATGGATGATGTCTTGTTGTGGGAATGCGACATGCGCATCGCTTCGGAAGCATATCCATTCGGCGTCCGCATCGACTCTTGCGAGATGACCCCCCCTCCCACAAGGAATTTGGAGCTGTTCAAGCTGCAAGCTAGGACTACTTATGACACAGGAACTAATCGAGATTCACTTGAAGCTGAGTGCATAGCGGATTGCCGAGTGTGCTCGAACTGGGGTTACATGATCGATCTCTTCCGGTCTACAAATCTTCTCACGAGGGGGACAGACCATGGGCTATCGCTGGGCTTGCTCGTGAGATCGAGAACATATCTGGAGATACGTATATCTGCGGTATGTGGCGAGGCCTTCTCCGCAACCAGCTTAGGTGGTGTGCGAACACCAAACGTCCCACAGGACTACCAAGTTTACCGGTTGGTTATTGTATGCCGAGTTTCTCCTGGCTATCGTCAGGCCTCGAATTCGTGTTTCCATTCTCTTCAGACTCAGGACGCCGGGGCTTCCAGTACAATGTCCTTGACTCCTGGACAGAGAAGCTGCACAGAAGTGGAAAGCAGATCGGGCAGTCCGGATGGTTGAAGATACAGGGCAGACTCAGACAAGTGTTTACACGGCAGGAATTATCGTCTAGGACATATTGGCCCACGTGGCATCTGCTAAGAGAGCCTCCAGACGAAACCAAACAGTTTCCATACCCAAACTATCTCTGGGCATATGCTGATCGCAAAGAGTTCGACGGTATGGCGGTCGTCAGCAAGGCCCGGGAGCACTTCGTCATGCACTGTTACGATCGCATGGAGTCTGGTAAGATAGTAGGCCAGGAATAGATGGTACTTGAGGTCGTCGATCGCGATCGGTCGAGGTTTCGCAGGATCGGGAAAGGAGGACTTAGTGATTACAATATTCAAAACAATAAAGGTGACCAGTATATCGAACAGCTTCTAGAAGGGGGCCAGGAGATTGATAAGGACGTGCCTGGACAGCTTGGTGAGGAGAGTGGGAAACGAGTTTTCTACGTTGTGTAAGAACCCGTGCATTTAACCATGCTAAGATCGCGGCTTAGGGAAAGTCGCTGAGCTGCCAAAACATCAAGCATGAAAGTACGCTTCGCGGACAAGAGGTCCAGAATGCTGCGGACGACGTCAAAAATCAAGTACAACAATATCAGGCTGTTATATCAATTGATGCTTAGTTTGTTTAGATAAAAGAAGCGGAGCGAGGGCGGGCAACGAGAGAGCATGGAAGAACGGCAGACTTGCTACATGAAGTGTCTGGAGAAGTTTTGGTTGTTAGAAAAGCGAAGTAACTACCTCAACCATCCGTCATCCGTCAAAATCCGAAAGTCACTAAACGTACTGCTCCCTGAAATGTACACAGACTTCTCTGTAATCAACAAGGCAGAATGCTCCTGGATGCCGGCCGTGCCATCACTATATGTCTTTGATCTCAATTGTAGAGGTGTCACCCAAAGTTGCGACACTAACATGAGGCCAACTCAATGTATTGGAGTTGAGGGTGACATTCTGCGAATACTGAATCTGCGTCCACGTGACTCTCTTCGGGGTCGTTTGCGTGACCTTGGTGGTCGCTGGAACGAAGAATGTGGGTCCAAGTACGCCGGCAGCACTAATCATCGGGAACTCCTGCCGCTCGGTCTGATCGGGTTTGATGGTAACTGTCTTGGCGACTGTCTCGATCCAGTATCTCACGACCATTCTGGTCGCGTGGGCGTTACCCTTTCCATCATTAAACTTGCTTCGGTCGTCCGTGCCTTGAAGGAATCCGATGTTTGCCGTCCCTCCGCCAACGAACTGATCAGCCGGAGATTTCGCTTGAGTTTTGAGCTCGAACGTCACAAACGATTCGATCTCTTGATCAGCGAGTGCATTGCGTAAGACTTGGTTGGGATCAGTGAAGATCTCCTTTGTGATTGAATCTGAGTGATTATCAGCGACTGCTCAGTGCATATGACGATTATTTTCTACGCGCTGTTGAATTTTTTGAGGTCGTTAGGGAGCCGGTCTTTCTGATCAGTGCCATCAAAGTCCAGATGCTTGAAGACTCCAAGCCGCTCCGCGTTCGGCTCCTTGATATCAAAGGGCACAATACTGGTCGCTTTGATGTCTACGGCGGGATTTATTGACGACTGGGCTTCGTTGGAACCTGGTACTACGCCCTGGGCGTTGATAGTAGTGCCATGCGGGATGGACGCCATGCAATTGATGGTCGCGGGTGCCCCTTGGGGTTGTCGTCAGATTTCGGAACGAACATGAAGACACCTGGCTCGAAGTGAATGCCGGCAGGGTTTTTGGAGTCATTCAAGCCAGTGTCGGTGTTCTCAAAGGCTCTGACTCTCTGGAGATAGGAGATGCCTTTCAACACAAGATCTGCTTGGGCCGTCGCTCCGCGGTTCGGAACGTCCCCAAGAGAGCGGGGAAACGCCCATGGTCTCAGCGGTCAAGTTGAGCTCCAGTACATCAGGAGATGTTCCTTCGACGGCTGGGGTTAACGGTGTATTGCTCCGGGGCCGCCAGATGGTGTTGTAGCCGGTGCCTGCGAACGTTTTGTTTTGAAGCAGGTTCAGAGGAAGTTCCGTGCTCGTCAGAGGTTCTGCAGGCCGGAAATCCGGCTTGTCGAGAAACGTCGTGCAATCGGTTTCTGGTCAGTCTGGACATCTGCGGTGACAGACGCTCCGGCATGAAGGGCCAACACTCTGTCAACTGGTTGCCATTTGAAGTTTCCCAGCTCAATCTTGGGAAGGTCGCCGACCTTGACTTCGTGGATGAGTCTTTCAGAGGCCATGGTTTGCAAGATCGAGGTCTCCCAAACCAAACGGGAAAATGAAGAAGGTAGGACTTGATGAGCATACGAGGCTGGTGAGTAGATAAGAGGCAAGTACCGATCTCGATACTGGCAGTCGAGCTCGAGGAGGAGGCTGAGGCTTTGATACCACTCTAAGCTCCTTGTTTTCGACGTCCACGGAGTGGGATCAACTACTACTTAGCCGAAAGGGGCCAGAGCATGCCAATTATTGTAAGAATGTAAGCAGCTCAACTTGGCGTCACGCCCTCTCGTGGCTTACTGAAAATTTGCGAGGCTGGCTGAAGGTCTGGACTGACATGATATCGTATGAGCATGTGGCCATCTAGACCTGAACGTTATTGGACGGCCCAGTGACATGTAGACTACGATGTGAGTGGCAGCGAGTGCTGTACTTCGCCTAAGTGTATCAGCTGAGAAGCTTCGACAAGGGCACGCGATAGCCACTATTGCTGAATTACCGCCCATCTCGTGGAGGAAGGTACGAAGGCATGCCAGAGCTTGTGTGTACTCTCGGTACCATCGTCGACTCACCCCTTTGTTCTGGCAGAAGCTAGCCGGCTGCAAGTATACCCAGAGCGAGTCTCTTCAAACATAGTGTGTAGCTACCAGAGCGGATTCCTTCGTCGGTGAGCTTGGCGCAAACGACACGCCTGCTGGAGCTCGCAATTGACTTGCAGATGAGAATAACGTTGTAACAAAGTTCGGTCCACAAGCCAGTCACCGGCCCGAGCACGGCTCGGCGACTAGACGGCGAGACGGCGCCGGTCTGCCCGTGGACCTCCTTGGCACAAGCAGCTCCATCTGACAATGCGATTGTGTGTACAAAAGATCTGAATCTCAAGCATTTGCGGCTGCCAGTGAGGCCTTACAAGACTCACTCTATGTGCTATGGTTGTGGGGCATCAACACACGCGCGCTACGACTGGAGGGCTTCTTCGAAGGCCAAGCATGGACACGAGATACCGGACACGCCATCGGACCATGAGATGTCACCCTGCCAATCGTTCCGCCTGCTCTCTAGCCGTCGTCTGCATGGTTTGAGGCTTGCATGCTATCTTGTCAGTGCCACAGAACAGCAACCTTAGGCAGTATTTAAAGCCCACGAGCAAGAACAAGGGTCACTGTGCCGACTCGCTTCGGGATGGAAGTGGCTAGCTGAGCATGGCGAAGGTGTAAGAGCTACCGAAGTAGCACCCATCCCAGACCTACTCTACCAAGGCTCATGCTCAGACTGCCGGAAACCACCTTTTACCTTAGACGTAGAGGTAGCTGCTTTATTCCTTTCAGATATCCTCGCGCTTATAGGACGACCTACACGACTATCATGCAACTCTCATGAATTGCGCTGACTGTTGAGGTTTCGAGGTACTCTCTCCTAGAAGAAGTCGCAATGTCGACTAACGTCGCAAGCACTACAGCGGCAGATGAACTCGCCTCGAACAGGAAGATCGGAAAGTGGGAAGCGCCGTTCACGATCGACAATGTTGCCTGTCATGCTACCCTACTGCCAAACGGTAAAATCCTTTGGTGGAGCAGGTGTTCGAATCCCATGAGCGCCTCTAAGGACGACATGAACGAGCAGAGGACGAATGCGTTCACCATTGACATGAGTGCCCAAGGCGGGCCAAAGTGCACGCCTACGGCCAACCAGCCAAAATCGTCCAACTTCGACTCAAACGTCGCAAAAAACAGCAGCATAAGCCTCTTCTGCTCCGGCCACTGTCTCCAGCCGGATGGGACACTGTTCGTTGTCGGCGGGCATATCAGGTGTGGCATTGGTCTAAGACAAGCATGCGTCTACGATTATAAACAAGATCTATGGACCCCTCAGCAGCCTCCAAACGCTGGCCGCTGGTATCCTTCAGCCTTGACTTTACCCGACGGCAGCGTACTCACCATCTCAGGCAACAATGAATCCGGAGTAAACGAGCCAACGCAGCAAATCTGACGTGGCAAGGGATGGAATCCAAATCTTGTGCAACGCGCACCAGGCATCGTCCTACATGGGTACCCGCGCCTGCATCTCGACCCCTTTGGCCAGGTCTTTGTAGCTGGACCGAACGGATGACACGAGTACGATTTCATCCAACGACATCGGCAAATGGGGGCTCAGCAAGACGGAATTGCAGCGTGACTCAGCTGTGCGTGAGAACTGTGCTTCGGTGACCTATGACGTTGGCAAAGTTCTGCGGACTGGTGGCGGGAACGATGGGAATGTGAACAACTTTGCCGGACCACCCACCAACACCACTGAGATCATTGATTTGAATATCGCCAATCCCAAGTGGCAACCGAAGCCTCCGAGGCCTGAAATGAACATGAACTTCAAGCGCCGGCATCACAATCTCACGACTTTGCCAGATGGCACTGTGCTGGTAACGAGAGGCACCTAGGGCCTTGGCTTCAACGACCTGCGGACCGGGCAACCGGTGCACACCGCTGAGATATGGAGTCCTGCCAACCAGACGTGGACCAAGATGGCGGCCGAAAGCACCGATCGCTGCTACCACGGCAATGCTTTGTTGCTACCGAATGGCTCAGTTCTCTCACTGGGTAGTGGCGAGGGTGGAGAATGGGACGCCCCTCCCAACCCGTCTGTACCCGACCGACCCTGTGAGAGACAACCATATGGACGCTCAGATTTTTAAACCGCCTTACTTGTTCAATGGCGAACCACCAGAGATAGTTGGCATACTGGCTGAGGTCAAATACGGACAGTCTTTCATCGTCACTGTCAACGGTGACCAGTCCATTAGCAGGATCAGCTGGATACGCCTCCCTTCCGGCACGCATGGCTTGAACTCGAGCCAGTCTGTCGTATTTAGAATTCTGAGCCCCCCCCAGAGCTCGCCGATCGAGGTGACGGCTCCCAAGAACCGCAACGCTGCGACGCCAGGACACTACATGCTCTTCTTTGAGAACACTCAGGGCAGACCTTCGGTCGCGAGCATCATCAGGATCTCCCCTGAGAGGACCCCAGAAGAGCGGACGCCTCAAAGCAGTTCTGCCAATAGTGCTACTGCGGTCAGTGAAGAGCAACCCGCAGCCATGATGATGGCACAGCCGAGAAGCCTCCCGCACTCCAAAGAAAAGGTCGTTGCTGAACGTGGCAAGCATGCCGTTAAGATAGGTCTTACACCTGTTTGTCCGTATGGTCTTGGTATGTGCTGGGCTGGAGCTTTCGAAGGACTGCAGCATATTGAAGACATCGGTGGCGTTGAACCGCTGCCAGATCAGGACAATTCTGTGGCCTTCGTCTACCTCAAGGAGGACATTTTGCCCGATCTCGACGTATGGCGTGAAGAGCTCGGATGTACTACTGGTGGCGCGTACGGTAAGCATTTCCGCCATCTGAAAGTCCCTTCAGTGCCTACTACCATTTCTCCGCGACGCAGATCTCCGCGACATCGAACTCACCGTCAGCGGGACAGTCACCAAGAGTCAAGTCGATGATCAAGTCCACCTTATTCTTTCCGGCACCCCAGCACGACCCGAACTCCTGCTCGCGCCGTTTAAGGAAAGCAGCGTGCTTGAACGGGACCACAAAGCGCGTGCACTCAAACCAGCTGCCGACCATGAGCTGAGTGCATACGCTTCGCTTTTAGCCACTCTCGCTTCCGGTGATCCGGGCATGAAGATGGACGTGACAGGCAGGTTGCATAAACATGCAGGAAATGGATATGAGCTTGATGTGAGGAAGTTCGATGTGCTGGATGATGCTGCGGATGCATGGTACTCTCGGCTCGCTGTCATAGTTGACGAAACGATTTTGATGAAGTGAGAGTTCAACGAATTCGCCGGTTGCTGGTATGTTCTCTTGCGTGACCGTGGAGCGAGCGATCGCCTCGGACGATCGAGGTCTGGTCGTCTCACCGCCGGTATGCCTACCACCTATGCTGCGCGTTCGAACGGTGCCGAAAGGTCTATGGGATCGTGGTATCGCTAGCCCGATCGTAGCCGCCCAAGAAGGGCAAGCAGCCAAACCCTCAAAGTTTCACGTCTGAATGGTACGTCTGATCAGGCTAAGAAAGAGCTTGCCGCGTCCGAGAGATTGCAGAGACTGCTGGTGCGAGGAGTACAAGCTGTTATAGCATGTCGCCATCCACTCTTTCGCATCCACCCTACGATAGCCAGCGGTCGTACTACGCCCAGACTTGACGCTGAAGTACTTCCAGGCATGTGGAGCAGTCTCAGCTCAATGCCCTCACCTCCGCCATCTCATGAAGACGAGCCGCCTGCGAGCCATGTCTTGCTGCCATCAGCACCCTGCCCTCGCGCACAATCTCCTCTGCACTGTCTTGTTGGGTCTGTGTTACCCATCCACCTCCGCCGGAGGCGAAGCTGGCCGCGCCATTCGCAACTCCTTGCCTTGTTCGGTGTTCTCCTTCTCTTCAAGCCATCGCACCTCAGTCCCCGCCGAAGACCTACACAATCGCCGTCCTCCTCTTACGGACAATTGTCGTTCTCATCACGCGCCGCCTGGATTACACGAGTACGAGGAGTAGAGGGTTACTCACGTATGTGTGTAATGTAGGGGAGCTATCGCCGTAGAGGATGTCGCACCGGAATGCGCGGGGTAGCTCTAAGCCTGAATTTCGAGTAATTGTCGGTATATATTTCTCCGGTAGCTATACCTAAATACAGTAGTAGCGTCTAGGGATTCGTACGCGTCTTTTAAGGTTACTATCGCTATCTTATTATTAGAACTATTGATTTTAAGGTATCACTACTACTTAATTATTATTTAGTAATATTATTATATAATAGTAAGTAATTAGACGAGTATATTTAGATACTATATAGTTATTTACCTATAGATAAATACTTACTATAGCTTACTAAGTACTTTAAAGTTTAAATCGCTAATTAAGTAGTAGCTATAGTAGAACGTCTTTTAGTTTATATAGTATCTATTATATAAAGTCCTTTATAACGGCCCTTTTCTCTACGTTAGTTCTAGAGTAATAGAGCTAGAGATACTACGTAACGCTACTAACTATTTATTTATAATTTACTATATACTATAATCTAATACTCTAGTATTTAGTATATAAATTCTTATATATTTTCGATTGTAATTACTAAAGTATTCTCTCTATATTTATTTATATTCTTACGGACTACCTACTTTAGCGTACTAATCTAACGAAGCGGGCTAGATACTATTTCTACGCTACTTAAAGGTATATTATAACGATATTAGTTTACGCTAATAATACTATAAATATATACTACCTTATAACTAAAGTTTATAAGTAGTCTTCCTATATATAGATTATAATATAATAAATGTTTTAGATATTTAGATTTAAGACTCGTATATATAGTAGTATAAGTAAAAAGCTAGGGGCTATTAACGTAAGGGCTATTAATATAAATCTCTACTAAATTATATTAGGAAATAGGGGCTATTAACGTCGACTATACCTAAGGCCTTCTCGCTTCCTCTAAATAAGTTCTATAGAAGGGTATTAAAAAGACTAGTATCCCTATAATATAGAGTATAGGAGCTAGGCTTAATAGGGTAGTAATTTATAAAGTTTAGCTTTTTAGCTAATTATAAGCCGCGCCTACTTAGCGTACGCTAGACGATAAACCCTAGTCGTCCTAGCTAATTATATATAGTAGCTAGATTTATACTTTAACGCGTTATCTAATATTCTATCTCGTCTTTTCTACTATCTTATATAGCTACCTTCTACGTTAATTATAGCTTAGTAGCGAGCCTATATAGACGTAATATATAGTATAATATCCTCGACTATTAAAGCCTCCTATTTAACGATAAAGACTTCTATATTATAGGTAGATACTAGAATATAGGTATTTAGAGGAAAGGAGTATAGGTACGTATATATCTTAATATAGAGTAAGTAAGATAATATAGGAACTACGTAATACTACTTAACTACTCGATAGTAAGATAGTAAGTACTACTCGACTAGCTCGTCGCGAGTCTAGTAAGCTAGTAATACTTATTTAGTATATAGGAACTAAGGATATCTTTAATATACTTATATTTAACTTATATTATAATCTTACTAAAAGGTCTATAACTATTTATAGTATATTTAAGTTATCTTACCTAAATACCTACTACTACCTACTCTTTAAAGAAGTACTTACGTAATACTACTACCTTATAGGATCGTAATATTCCGTTAGCTCGTCGTATATCTTTAGTTTATAGTTTCGTAATTCGCGGTACTTAATAATTAACTAGATATTCTTAATAGGATTAAGATCTAGTAAATACGTAGGCTATAGTAATATAGTAAGCCTAAGCTTAGTAAAGTAGTTAATAATAAGATTCGCTTTATAGATAGGCGTATTATCCTATTAGAATATCGTATTAAGGTTATTTTAATAGTATAGCGTAACTAAAGGGTCGATAATCTCGTCTAGATAGCGTTATACGTTAATACTACCGCGTTTACTACCTTTACTATATAATAAGTCCTCTTTAGCCTTAAAAACCTATTTATCGAGTACGCCGCGTAACGATATAGAGCCCTAAACTATAGTAGCGCTATATTTCTTAAACTTTAGCGTTAAATAGTCTATATTAAATTCCTTAGTTACTAAGCGTATTATATAGAACTATCTAAAGTAACTAAGACGAAAGGAAGCTTCGTCCGTAAATATAATACGCGCCTAATCGTCTATTATCTACGAAACGTAGTTTCTAGCCTACGCTAGCCGCTTTACCTTTATATTATCGTCGAGGAAGGGTTTTTAGCGTAAGATTCGGCGGTAGTAGCTAGCTTTGTCGAAGATTCGTCTAAGTATCTAGTTAGACGCTATTACGTCTTCTAAATCGGTAACGTCTAAGAGTGACATACGGCGGTAGTCGGTATCAAGGGTAGCGGGGCGGAATAGGCGCTTTCGTATAGAGGTCTTGCATATCGGGGGCCGTCTATAGCGCGGCGGTGTTGTCGGTAGTAACAGCGGCTTGTTTGCAATACGGCGTACCGTAGAAATCGATATTCCAACCTGCTTAGCCGTTGCTACGTAGCTCCAACCGGCGCGGTTAAGCCCAGAAGCATAGCCCTTTTTGAATTCACTTGTCCAAACTATATAGACGCGTCAAAAAGTTGAGATAGAAAGACGAGATGGAATGTCAGACAACGCGTCAAAGTGCAAATCCAGCTACTACACATGATTGGCTAGGACGACTAGGGTTTGTCGTCTAGCGTGCGCCGAGCGGGCGCGGCCCGCGATTGGCCAAAAAGCCAAACTTTGCAAATCACTGCCCTATTGGGCCTAGCTCCGGTGCTCCATATTGCAGGGATACCAGTCTTTTTGATACCCTCCTGTAAATCTGTGATGTTCTGCTCCCTTGCGCGAGCCTCGACCTCACGTAGACTCAATTCCGCTGGGGTGGCAGGACTACGGAGCTCATCCTGATGTTCGACGTTCTGCTCTAAGTGATCCCACCCTTTACCGCACCACCCTTGCCTTGAAGGCCTACTTCCGGCGAGCATGCAAGTCCTCGATAGGGGCATCAACCCAGTATGTCATGGCAGCGCTCTGGTCTTCGAGCAAGAAGCATAGCAGACACGCCAGCACCCCGAACGGAGCTGCAATGATGAAGACTACGCGGATGCTGTCGGCGAAAGCTTGCTTGACCGCAACTACTCCGGCCTGGGCGATTGCTGGCGTGACGCCAGCTACCCGCGCAAGTGTCTCAGAGTCTTTCGCCACGATCGCCTCCACGAATGCCTTGACCGATGTTACTGGAAGGCCATGCGACACTGCTGCCTTGGAGACATAGCTGATAATCTTTGGCTCGAGTCTCCCTGTCAGGACCGCAACGTAAATGGCCGTGAACACTGACGACGACACTGCGCGAGAAGCAATAGCCAGAGCGGTGCCTGTTGCGATCAAGGCATGGGGAATCGTAAGCTGAATGCCAGCAATGATGAGGACGAGCGGAGCTCCAAATCCGATTCCTGCCAGCCCTGCAAAGATGCATGCCCGTGTGGAATCATCCGGCTGGATTGTAGTAAAGCCGACGATCCCTGCGGTGAAGACAAGGAACCCCGTAAAGAGAGGAACACGGATGCTCATGGATCGGACAGACCAGTATCCCCAAAGCAGGGTAGATAGTCCGCCACCAATCCAAAATGGTTGTTCACGGCTAGCAAGCAGGAACGTGTCTTCTTCGAATAGAGACGTGGTCCTGTGTATGTTTAGCAAGGGACCGCGAAGTGGATCGAAGGCGCGGTGACTTACAGAATCGGATAAAAGATGACGTACGAGAACAGCATGATTCCTTCGATGAAGATGAGGGCAAGGAAAATGCTGAAAGTCCCGCCGACCCTCCACCCTCCGCGAAACAGATCATGATGTGCTATACCAGTCTTGGTTCCCAGCCACTCGTAGATACCACAGGCAAGGAGGGTGACCAGGCCGAGGATCAAGGTGACTAGAACGCGAACGTTGGTCCACGAGAATAGGCCCCCTCCCAAGCCGAGTCCAACAAGGAACAAGGTGAGACCTGCGGCAAAGAGGAAAACGCCAGGGATATCAAGAGCTCTGAGCTTTTGTGCCAAAGACAAATGATCATAAGCCGTATGCCTCGTTGGTGGTCGATATCCGACGAAGATGCCGAGAGCTGTCAACCCCCATAGCGCCATTTGGAGCCACTGACATTGTCAGCCTTTTGGACCTTTGGACAGGGAAATGATAATTGTACTGACGTAGTAGTTGCGCCAGCCTCCAAGTGGATCAGAACGAGTCATGGCTCCAATGATCAGAGGCCCAACACATGCACCGATTGCTGCGGCCACATTGATGGACGATTGAACCACTAAAGAGGGTGAGCTCAAGTACAGCGCGCTATCAGGGTTGTGGAAAACTCACGAGGCCTCCATTTCTTGGGCAAGATCTCGCTGGGCACGCTGTACGCTAAGGCAGTCGAGGCGAAGCCGAACCCGATGAGCGTCTGGGCGACGATCAATCTATATATGTTTCCTGACCCTGGAGCAATGGCTGATCCGATAAGGGATACCATGCAGCTGCCGACAAGGATTGATTTGCGAGCTTGAAAGGTATCAGAGGCGGAAGAGATGATTGGTGCCAACACAGCCTGAACCAAAGACAGGGCGTTCGGGACCCATGTCTGTGTTGGGGTGTTGTGAAGACTCTCTCCAATGTTTGCCAGCTGTCACAAGTTAGCTGTGGCTTTGTGTACAGTCGCACATGTACTGCTTACCACAACAGGAGGGCCCTGGAGGGCGATGATCTGAACTACAGACACGTCCAGTCAATCCACATGAGCCAGTGAGAGGGTAAAGGGCGCCATACCGAAGTTCAGTACACACATTGCCATGACAGCGACCCAGGTCCGAACATGAATCTCGGGCTCCTGCTCCTGGTCATCGTAGACCAAGTTACCCTCAGTCAGAGAGATATCCTTCATGTTGGCTTCAGGATCTAGTCCTGACTGCTCGACGTGGTAAGCTTCGGTCTTGCCGTTAGGTGATTCTTCCATTGTTGTAAGCCGGTGGTTTGACTTGGATAAGCTGATGAAAATCAAGGTTGGATCGACCGTGTGCAGTCATGGCCCCGGAGGAGGGTCTTACTCCATATTATAGCGAAGCCCGGCTTTACTTAGATACTCTACAGGAAGGGTGTAGCTGTTGTGGGGCCTTGACGATCCCCTGTGGGGACTACACAATAGTGTTAGCCACGCCCAGATCGAGATCGCACATGGTACATCTCGCTGCTTCTAAATCGCCAGATGAACACTAGCTGAAGCCAATTGACGAGAAGAGTGACGAGGTCGGTTAAGTTTTCCAGGTGTAACTTCAGTGGGAAAGATTACAATCGAGTTCAAGTTGTGGTATGTTATGCACAGGTTGGTAGGCTGCACAATTTTTATGTTTCTGCCTTTTTCTCAAATGTAGCTATCCTGCCAACTATCATGCATACAGTCTTGTTCATTGTGCCTTCAGCCATTTGAAAGAACGACTCATAAGGTCTTCCGCAGAACCTGGGTCGTCGGTCCCTGGCAAGGTTTGATCCACAGAGAACCCGTTCTGGGCCAAGACCCACGCCAGGCACCTGTAGCTCTCCCTTGCCTTTGGATCTACTTCTATGCCTATGTTGTTGCTGCTTGGCGTTACTGACTGGATCGAGTCCCTGTCATAAATCACTTCCAGCGAGAGCATCTTCCACTCGTCGTCTGACCGCTCCAGCCGGGATACAAAGAGGCCATGAGAGCAGCAGTCGTATGATCCTCCGTCGTAGGTGAACCGTACCAGAATTGTCCCTATGGATTCAGATACTGCCCTGTTGCCGTTCACTGTGACCACGACTGGACATACAGTGTGTGATGAGCTGGCGGATTTGCGGGCAGCCATCTGCTCAGACCCTGTCACGAAGCCATCAACGTCTCCATTGTACCTTCTAAAGTCAGTAAAGCATGCAACGTCTGATAAGATTCGAGGATTCCTACCAAGTGATGTTGATGCTTGTCTTTGCAGCATCTGGGTGGTAGCATTGGCGCAGATTCTCCCATTTGTGCGAGTCTCTGTAGTAGCGCTCACGCACGAGAAGGTCTTTAATCTCTGCTTCGTTGACGAACTTCTCTAGCCTGGACATTGTGGAAGCGATGTGATACTTGCTTCTGGTAGGAGGAGACGCTCAAAATGTGAGGACACAAGTATCTGGCCAAGTGTGGCTGTGAGGACCGGCTATTCTAACGCTACGCGCGGACTGAATTACATTCCTCCGAGCTGATTCGTTAGGTTTAAATTTTACAACGAGAGGATTGGGGACGAGATGAAAGGCCCCACAACCATAGTCCCACAAACGGGCAGCAGGACCACCCTTCAGACCCTTAACCCCTGAGTCAGAGTTTCCCGAAGAGGCAGCGTCCCAGAGGGCGGGCCCGGTGCATTTGGACCGAGATCATGCTTGGAATCGTGCTTGCAGTGTGCATTTACAGTGCGTGCGTACCATGTCAGGCCAAACGATGCCTCAAAACTCAGAGTCGATGGCATTACAGAAGTGACAACAAACTTGAGTTGGGACCAAGAAATCTCTCACTATTTCGTGAATAGACTGGTCAAGTGAGCAAGAGCCGCTTCCAGATCCTCGCTAGTATCAACAGCTGCAAAGACAAACCGATCGGGCCTAAGTATTACGAAAGCCTTGTGCTTTGTACCTTCCCACATGTCACTCTCCTTGTAGTCCCGCACCTTCGGGCGTCCTATACACAAAGGGGATCGCTCGAATTCTTCTGCCGTTGCTGTGCGGTAGGTATTGCTCAGTTTGGCATCGCCAGTGGCAAGGTGCGCAGGGACGAACCGACGCTGCATGAAGAACGTAGCTTCGTCTGTGTCGAGCCAGGGGCAAATGGTCCTGAGGCTACCCAGTTCTGCTTTCAGCCTTCTGAGTTCGTTGAGGTCTCCCGAGGCCAGAACGACTAGCTGAAAAAGGCCTTGTTTCTGGTCCGTGAAGACGACATCGTCTGTAAAGGCTACACGACTACTGTGCTCGATCCCCAGGGGCAGACAATAGGTTTGAGAAAACATAACACCACCTCCTCGATCTGGTAGGAAGGGTAATCCAGTAGAGTGCTTGTATCTCGTCCTTCCATTAGCTCGGGGCCCAGACTCGATCCACCGCCTTACTGGGGGAATCATCTGGAGAAGCCAGAGGCTCCAGTCTCTGATCAGGATGGTGATTGGATTCTTGCTGTTTACCCTGCTGCCGTTCTTCACCGTGGATGCAAGAGAAGCCTCGAGCTGCTGCTTCCTCTCCAGATACCAGGCTTCGAGGACTTGCTCATAGTTCAGACCCGGTGTCCGACACAAGATGGCAAGTCGCCAGCTAAGTGCGACAGCATCACGGAACCCTGAAACTATGCCCTGTCCTCCAACTGGCAGATGTTAGCGCTGCTTATACACACGAGTTCGAGGCCAAAGTCATGAAGCTTACAGGGAGGGAAGACGTGTGCAGCGTCACCGCAGATGGTCGTTCTTCCTAGTGCCCATCTATCACAGCTCCGTGCGGAAAATTTGAACGGCCTGCATCGAAGCACTTCGATACAGTCCGAGGGGAACCTCACACTCCCGGAGAAGCTGCTAGCCCAGTAAGTGGACATTCATGTCTTTCGCAATGCTGGATACCAACCCGTAACGACTTCCAGGATGCGTCAGATAGGGTATGACGATCTCGTCAATCTTCTCAGGACGGGCCATCTCTGTCGCATCTTCGTCGCGAGCTACCACAAACTCAAATCTCCAAAGCATATCGGACGCTGGACCGAATCGTCCGCAAACCGCTGGCCTGCCCGGATTGCATAGGAACCGAAACTCAGGCGGGAAGAACAGATCGTATACTTGCTCCGGCGTGTATGCTAGTCGCCATAAGGGAAAGGCAGGATGCGTCTTGGGGGTCGGCAGAGTTATTTTCCAGTTGAGAGCTACCCACGTTTCTTGGTACTTTGTGCTAAGTGTTGAATCAATCGCTGTCTCAGTCTCACGTCTTGAAAGAGTGCTGGGAACATTGTTTCTTACCTCTCTGCCCAAAGTAGGCGGATACCTTTCGGTTCCAAGTAGTTTTTGCGAACAAAACCCGTCTTTCCGTCAGCTCCGACGAGGAATTTTGCTCGGATCTCCTTCTTCGACTCGTCTTTGCCTACGTAGGTGGCGTACGTCCAATCCTCAGTCTCGCGAATGGCAACCAGCGTACAACCACTTCGTAGTGAGGCAAAGGAGCTGGTGTCAATATTGCGCCGCAACGACTTCTCGAGCTCGGGTTGTTTGTGCGACATGATAGCGACGTGTCCGGTGTATCCTCCAGTCTGTGCCAACTCCGTCAGCCTCCGAAAAGCTTACGATATTGTATCTGTCCCCTACTGAGCTTGTATCAATGCGCATGAACGGCTCCTTTGCCAAGTTGTGGTGAACGCCGCTCACGAATCGTAGGTTCGTAACGTCTTTGGAAGAACAAAGAGTCAGATCTCGGTCATCTGGATGGGCGACAAGCTGAAAAGTACTTACAAGTTCCGATGTCTGTGAAGATGTGCTGGTACAGACCCAGACCTTGAACCAGGCGGATTCCATCCTCATCCAACGAAATCCCCCGAGGGTCCGTTGTGACTTCCTTTTCCCTCTCGAGGATCACGTTGTGCACTTTTGCCCGACTGAGATAAGCCGACAGCATTGCTCCTGTCGGACCGCAGCCACAGATCAAGACATCTGTTGTCTCGCACCCGTTGTCCGCCATTGACACCAGAACAACAACGGCCTACTGGTAAGTGATATCGGCCGCTATGGTCAATACTGATGACTTACCCGACCCCAGAACTCCAAATGTTAGACTGGAACCGCACCTCGCGAACTTGAAAGATTACTAAAATATCTTCTGGCATTCTGGATGGCCAAGGTCGGTATCACCGTCTAAGATAGATAGTGCCCACATGGGGCCAGTACCGCAAAGCGTCCACACAACCCACAATCGTCTCGTGGGACCTCTCAAAACCCCGAAACAAGCTCCTTGAACGAATCGAACATGTGATGTCTTGCTGCGGGGATAGCTAAATTGGGACTAAAGCGTAAACAATCAATATTTGGAACTATGAATCCAAAGACCAGATTTAGGCAAGAAAATCAGAAGGGAGCTCCGGACCCCACACAGCAAGAGACTCGTGCCCAGCTGCCACATAGGCAATAGGTGTCTCAGAGGTGACGAGATCTCCGTCGGCATAATGCTCCACCATGTTGCCCGTGGTATCCCACCAGTAATCAAAAATTTGACTGCCCAACACATGTCGCCCAAGCCCCCATACCAACTTGTACCCCTTCTCAGCCAGCCACTGATGGCCAAGCTGCTGCGTATCGTAGTCGTGAACCTCGAAGGAGCAATGATGGACATGGGTAGTCGGGTTGGCGCTGAGGAAGAACGAGTGATGGTCTACGGCTTGGCTCTTTAGATCCAGGTGAGCAAATGTGGTGACCACTTGCTTCTTCCCGTCATTTGGGACGTAGATAAAGTCTGAAGGCACAATATTGAAGGTTTTGGTGTAGAAGGTAAGCATCTCCTCATACTTGGTGGTGCATATTCCGAAGTGGCCAAGCTGTAGTATCGAGCCATCAGTCAAGCACGACTTCTGTGTTCGTAAACTTGCGAGGATGCTCACCTTGTAGACGGCCGCCGGCCCTGGTTGAAACCTCTGAAACTTGCGAACGCGCCCTTTGCTCTCTCCGTAATTGAGTGCGAGGATCTCGGGAGGATGTCGAGGCGCAGGGGGCTTTTGCCCAAAGATGAGGTTGCATGGTATTCCCTCTGGGTCTGGGACGGTTACAATCTGTCCACCTCCTGGGGCGTCCTTCAGGTCTCGTATTTCGCTGGCGCCGGGCAACTCTGCAGCCCTTCCAAAGGTCTCAGCATCGATGGTCAAATGCAGGTATTTTTGGCATACCTTTGTAAGTCTTCCAGTGTTGCCACTTCAAAAGTCCCTCCCAGAAATCGTTTGTCCCCTTTGGTTGCATGATAAACATAGTTGTCAGGGCCATATCCTCGATACCAAACCTCATTGTCGGTCTTCTTAGCTACTGTCATGCCAAAATCTACTGTTTGTCAGTCAATCATTTCTTTACGGTGCAATAGAAGTCTGCGAAAACTTACCGGTCAAGAATGTCGTAATCTCATTCAAATCTGGGTGCTGGTACCAAACGTGAGACAGCTTAATTAGTCGAATGCGAGCGGCCGTATCAATGTTGCGTTCCTTGAGCCATGATGCTTGGGGAATGTTGTCGCTCCCTACAGCTACCATGTCTGGCACTGCGGATCCAGAGTTGAAATCTTGAGGTAGTTCCGGAGCCATGATCGTTCGAGAGTCCGTAGATTGTGGAACCTTGGTTTGAACAATACACAGGCTATAGTTAACGACGACTTATACGCAGAAATTCGACACTGAGAGTTTGAGACTTCACCACATGTTTCAAGGGCTCGCGATTGGGTCATCGTTTGTCTGGCAACTCTCATAAACCCACCTTAAGGTGGCACCTTCCCCACATGAGCGTCCCTCGCGAGACCCATGGTACGGCCATGACGGGGCTCTTCTTCGAAGAGGGATATAGACTCTGAAGTCTTGTGTTCAATCACGGTGGATCTTCATTAAGAACGAAGTACCTACCAAGCTTCATTGTCTTCTATTAAATATCTTCTTCGCTGTCGAAAGCAATTATTATTATTTACCCACTCAAAGCCCTATAGTCTCCACGAGGATGGCGTACAGACGTCTTGTCCGGTTCAGAGAACGCAATGATGTCTTCTATGGGGATCTCTTGGAGACAAGAGGGGATGAGTTTTTGGTTAGGAAATTCCTCGGCGACCCGTTTGATGCTCTTCAAGAGACCGACGAGATCCTGAAGACCAAGGAGGTGCGTATAGTTACACCCTTCGAAAAATTCAGTTGGCTTACAAGTTGCAGCTTCTCTGTCCTCTGGAAAGGACGCCTTTAGTGATATGCATTGGTTTGAATTACAGGACACACGCTGAAGAAGCCAAGGTTCGATTCTGCGACGTCCTTTGAGAGCATGGCTTCTCCAAAGAGGCTTACATGTTCAAGCTTCCACTGCCGAAATACCCATCCGTGTTCTTGAAGCCTGCAGACGCACTCACAGGCCCTTTTGATGTTGTGCCAACTCACCCGGACACTCGCGAGATGCTCGACTATGAAGGCGAGCTCGTTATCGTCATAGGAAAGGAAGGAAAGAACGTAGAGGAGAGCGAGGCTTTAGACTACGTGCTTGGTTTCACCGCTGGCAACGATGTATCTGCGAGGAATTATCAGCTACCAGAGGTCTCTGGAGGGCAGTTCAGCTATGCGAAATCGTTCGACTGCTTTGCGCCAATTGGTCATACGATTACAGCAACGACCCAAGTTCCGGACCCTCTCGCTGCGAGGATCACGACCAAGGTGAATGGGGTGATCAAGCAGGATTCGAACACAAACGACTTGATCTTCAGTGTTCGACGCATAATCAGCCATCTTTCGCGTGGTACAACGTTGCGAAAGGGAACGGTGATCATGACCGGGACACCTTCAGGGGTCGGGTACTTTCGGAAAGAGTTTCTCCAGGATGGTGATGTGGTGGAGGTGGAAATTGAGGGCATTGGAAAGACCAGGAACATCATCTCATTTTTAGACTAAACTCATCTGACCAGGTCTGCTATAGAAAGACTAGTTCAACTTGGTGCAGGGTAGCAGTTTAACCTGCGACATCTTCCCCACTCTTCGAAGTGCGGGGAAGCCTAAAAGGAGGGTGATTTCACGTTTTGTGCTTCCACGTTTTGTGCTTCCTGAATCGCTTTTCCAAAAGGTAGTGAGTGGTCTGAGATTGATACTCACCAAGTCAGGGTCTCATTTGTGGCTCCTAATCATCCAGTACGCCCCTCGCAAGCACACCGACACTGCCCTGCCGCTTGACCAGCTGTCGTACAGTGATGGAGGGACGACGAAGAAAGACCTCGAAGGAGGAGCGTGTTTGTTCAATATGCTCTGCTAGCTTCAACAAGGCCGAGCACCTCTTACGGCATCTGAGATCACACTCGAAGGAAAAGCCGTTCGAATGCCCGGTATGCAGGCGCATGTATGCTAGGCAGTACGTGCCCAATAGCCTGGCCGCAATAGACCCGCAAACATTTCTGATAGCTATCCAGAGACACGCTCTTGCGACACTGCAGGTCGCACGACGCTGGCCGTCCAAATCGTACAGCTAGCCAGAGTCCGAGGATTCAGCATCCTTCCATTAGTGCCGATGGTTTTGAAAACAGCATAAGTGCAGAAGAGCAGCATGGTATCATGCCCCTGCAGACGACAGGAGAGGATGCTGGCTTCTCGGCCCTCATATTGGCAGCGCAACAGCATCAGTTAATGCCTCTGGGCAGCACCGCGACCCCATTCTTGAACGATCATTCTATGGGAGATGGTCCGTTGGGTGCCATTGTGGCCTCAAGCGGCTTGATCAATGCCTCTCCAGGGACGAGAATGACAGACAGCAATGCTTACACAGTTCCGTCCATCAGTGAGTCGACTTCTGGCCTGGACAACCAGTTGCCATACTGGGGCTTCGGGGGCGATGATTTTGACAGCTTGAGTTTCGTCAATACTGAGGGGTTCGAGGACTTGAATCTGTCGTTCCTTAATGCTATTGGGGAGTATCCTCTGCAACCAGTACTGGGGGTAATGACCGAAGAGGTGCGGGATACGTCCGTACCTCCGCCGAACCTAGAGTCGCGACATCCGCATGAACGGACAGGATCAGAAAAAGAGACGGCGATCCAGCGCAGCTGGTATACCTACGTTGGCCATGTCCCTTCCGGAGATGGTACCCTGGAGCCCGTGCAGCCCGAGCTCCAGGTCGACGAAGACAGGCGCAGGGACTTGACAACCAGATTACAGCCTCGTGTTCAGCCAGGTTCCCTGCCCTCAACATCGTTCTTGGTAAGCCGACACTCCATGGATCAGAGTGCTGCTGCTCAAGGTGACTGATGCGCATTAGGATCTATCTCTATCAGCCTACTTTGCCAACTTTCAGCCCGTCCTGCCTGCAGTCCATGCGCCAACATTCCGCCCTCACGCTAAGAATGGGCTTTTATTGCTGTCTCTATGCTCTGTCGGTAGCCTGTTCATTGGATCGAGCAAGGCTATAGCGCATGGCATCAGCATGTTCGAGAGACTCAATAAGGCTATACTGTCTTCGGTATTATCCCTTCATCAGTTAAACCCCATGTTTTGACATGATCTGACCAATACTTCGTCCAACAGTGGGACACGCTTATTGCCGGCCACGAAGCAGAGTCCTTCTTGGCATTCCAGGCGTCCATAATCGGGCAAGTGTTTGGGATCTCGGTCGGTGTAAGTGACTAGTCTGAGCACCAGGTTCCACGGATCCAACCCGCTGACAATGCGCCATATCGTAGAGACCGAAAGATCTTATGCAGGTACAGCTGTTTCATGGCAGTATGATTGTGGTATGTACCTATTTTGGATGGGGCGAGTAATTTCATGTGACTCTCCTAACCGGGACTCGCAGTGGGCTCGCAAGCTGAAACTGTTCGATGCAAAGAGGCCAGACATTGGACTCGCCGGGCTTCAAGGCAAGCAGCTTGATGAATCGTGGAGAAAATGGATACATCAGGAGGAAAAAAGGAGGTAAGCAAGAACGTCATCGGCCTTTCAACCATAATGAGCTTTACATGACCTAACTCTTCAAGATCTCTTCATGCTCTGTTGTTGCTCGACTCCGAGATTGCGGCCATGTTCCACCACGGACCTGCCGTTCGAAAACAATGGAGCCAGCTTCCGCGCCTATCGTCAAAAGAATCCTTCGCCGCTGGGACGCCGAGCACATGGTGGAAAGTCATGATCAAAGAAGCAGAGGCACGAAACCTGAGCCCTGCTCGAGCTCCTGATTTCTACCTTTCGCCCAAAGGATCAGTCGACGTGGAACTACCAGAAATTGCGAATGAGGTCGAATTGTACGTTCAGCTGGAGAGGATCGGATCTACGGCGTGCGAAAGTTCCGATCTGTCAACGGCCCAAGAGTCTCGCGCGGTGCTCGAGTGTCAGAGCCTGCTGTCATTATGGCTGAGCAGATACTGCACGACACCAGCTTTCCAGGTGCAGGAACAAAGCCTCATGATGCTTTGGCATTCTATCTTCATACGAATGTACTCCGATCTGGATATGCTAGAGATTGCCACAGGCAGAGACGGTCCGAAGGCTGCCAAAGAGGCGGAAGAGACCGTCAAGTCCTGGGCTCGTTCTCCGGAAGCCGCGAGATCAGCTCTACATTGCATGCTTGTGCAGCGGCAATTCGCACACATGCCCATAGGTAAAGAATGTCCCTTGCATACTGCAGCGTGTCTCTTTCGATCTGGAATTGTCTGGTACTCTTACGTGCGGTTCGGTTGCAATAATCGATTTATCGCCAAAGAGCAGGGCCACATGCGGGAGTTTCAAAGTTTGAAGCTTGATCTTGATAGGATCTTCTTGGAAGAAATGAGCAGTAGGGTCGGGAAGCCGCTGGAGCTGATTGTGCTAAAAACAGTGGATCTTCTACAGCGGATAACACATTGGAAGGTGGCTGATAGGTTGGCGTCCACGCTATTAGCTCTGTTGGACGGCGGACATGGACTGAGCTAACGCACCTCCTTTGGTCGGATCTTCTTGAAGCTCGAGATCAATGCAAAGGCCAATCTTGTTCGTGTGTCTGTGGTGCACCAAAAAGCGGATACGGCGGGTGGTTTGGTCAGTGGTGTTTGCGGTATATTTGAGATTGTCACCACTCTCGGATGTGGGGTCTATCTGTTATAGCCGAGTCTCCTGCGGCCGTGTGCTATCGAGCCGGGTGGTAAGGCTTCCCCGCAAGCGTTAAGTGTCCCATGGATTCAACCCAATTGTGGAGTCTTAGGAGTCGTATTGAGGAGAGGTGAGACGATCGACATGTACTGTCTTTCTCGGCCGGCCTCACTCTTTGTTGGCTCGTCATCCTCCGTTGCAATAGTCTGTTCAGCTACGACTCAAACTATGGACGCTCTTCCCACGAAGATCTCCCTCGCAGAGAGGTTGTCGGCGATTACTGGCTTGGAGTACCAAATCGTCTGGAAAGTCGTCTTTTACAGCCTTTCAGTTATTCTTGGATGGCAACTCGTTCAGTATCTACGCCTAGTGTTCAGAAGCGATCTCAAACACATACCCGGACCAAGATGGGCAAGGCTCACCGCATTCTGGCGTCCATGGGTATTGCGTAAGGGAGAGGCACCAGAGATTTATTGTGATCTCCATCAGAAGTACGGTCCGCTTGTGAGAACCGCTCCCGGGGTTGTCTCTGTCTCCGATCCGAAGGCAATTCCAATAATCTATGGTATAGGTACAAAGTTCTACAAGGTGAGCTTTGCATTCTATTTTGGATATTTGGGCGCTGTCTAACACCTGTGCAGTCAATGTTCTACAGCATCTTTGACGTCGCGTACCAGGGTACCTGGATGTCGAGTATGTTTTCCGTGCGAGATTCAGCCCAACATGCTGCCCTCCGCAGACCTGTTGCGCAAAAGTTCTCGATGTCATCCATGAAAGCATTGGAGCCCTTTGCCGATGAGTGCAACGAGATTTTTATCAATGCGATGAAAGAGCTAGAGGGTCAAAAGGTCGACCTCAGTACATGGCTTCAGTGGTATGCTTTTGACGTGATATCGGCCATCACCTTCCATCGAAGGTTTGGTTTTATGGAGGAGCGACGAGATGTCGAGAACATGATCGAAGACATCAGTCAAGGGCTTGTGGCGGCAGCAGCAGTATCTCAGGTGCCTGGTCTACATCCGTGGTTGATGGGAAGCAGCTGGTTACCGAAGTTGTTGGCTGCGCAGCCATTCTTCAGAGCACCGGATCCTTTGAGGACGGTTGTCAGGGTCGGTCACCTTTGGAATTTTTCTATACTCGGTCTGTATATTGACAATCTTCACAGTTCACGGAAGACTGCATTGCAGAGTACGATCGCAACCCCCCTTCGGCAGATCGTCCAGACTTCATGAGCTGGCTCCGGCAGGTCAACATCAAGGGAGAGACCATGTCCGACCCAGACTTTGTTAATCACTTGTCTAACAACCTGGTGAGGACAGCGGCAAATTCCTGAATGGATGTCATCACTGATTACTATCTAGCTGGCCGGAAGTGACACCACAGCAATTTCATTGCGAGCCGTCCTGTACTTCCTGGTGCAGAATCCCGAATGCTATAGGAAGGCCCAAGCAGAAGTCGATGAGGCAGACAATGCTGGCAAGTTGTCTGCCTGCGTCTCCTACGCAGAATGCCTCCAACTACCGTACTTGTAGGTTGCAGCTTCGTCCCGGCCACGGCAGCTTCCCGGCTAACCAATGATCTCAGGCAAGCAGTCATGAAAGAGGCTATGAGATGCCATCCTGGAGTGTCCTATCCTTTGGAAAGAGTCGTGCCCCGTGGTGGTGCTGACATCGGTGGGGTTCATCTGATGGAGGGCACAATAGTTGGCGTAAATCCGGCTGTCATTCACCGCGATACATCCATCTTTGGCGATGATGCCCTGAGCTTCAGTCCCGAAAGATGGTTGACGGGCGACGAAGAACGTACAAAGTTCATGGATCGTCACCTCATGACTGTGAGTTCTCTGAGAGCCTGCGTAGCGCCTACCTACTGACCCATCGCTAGTTTGGTTACGGTTCTAGAACCTGCATCGGGAAAAACATCTCGATTATGGAGATGGGAAAACTCATTCCGCGGCTCTTGCGAGTCTTTGATATAGAGTGGGCATCGGATGACCCAGAGTGGCATGTCTTTACACATTGGTTTGCTAGGCAAGAGGGTTTGATCTGTCGCTTAAGTATCAGGGATGGTAGGAAGGTATAACGTTGCATTGCTCTAATTGATTCTCGCAAAGCCTGCTTGTTCAAGGCTCAGTCCACGGTAAAACGGCGCCTCTGCATGTTGCAGCTCTACCGCACTTCGTGCACTAGCTGCAGCACGACTTATTGGCAATAGGCAAGCGGCCTGCGATCCTGCAGCAACCGCGGAGATAAGCTACTCCAAGTTACTATAGTAGCACTAAGCTCGGCTAAAGATAGAACAAGTACTATAGTCTATACGGCTTAGAAAGGTCCTACTATAACGTAGATTTAAGAGGGGCGGAGGTAATTAGAGTATAACTAAGGAGCTATATTAGCTATATCTATCTCTACTACTACTAGTAAGGCTTTTCTTATAATAGTTCTAGTAGTAGGGAGTAGAAATTCTATTCTAAAGCCGCGTACGTAGACTAGAGATACTTAGTACGCCGTTATAATCTATTATTAATTTATAAATAATAGGAGTACTAAGACGTCTCTAAGTAGACTAAGAGATATAGCTATAAGCTATTATAAGATAATCTCTTAAATAATAACGCCTAGCTTTTAGTAATAATATATATACTTAGATTAATTATATAGATCTAAATATAAATATAGAGCTACTTCTAATTAGTTATATAGATATAGATTTAGATATTAATATTATCTACTCTTATAGTAAATATATTAGTAAATATTAGCCTTATTATATAACTACTTATCTAATTACTTATTTAGTTACTTATCTAACTACTTATCTATTAGCTTACTAAACTACTTATTAATTAAACTAGTCTTATAAGTATAAGAGCCGTTATTAACGCTATATAGCGTATTTAAAGTAAATAGATAGTTATAAGAGAGTTCCTATTTTAGTACTTAATAGTACTTAAAAGGATAAGTAGTAGCGTAAAGAATAATAAATTAGTATTAAGATAGAAGTAATTAATACTAAGTTATAATAAGAGAGAGAATCTTCTTTTATATAGACGCTAAGGCTCTACTTAGTATTATATAAACTCCTTTTTTAGCCGTCCTCTTTAGTAGTAATAGTAAGTAATACTATATATATCTATAAACGTAAGTCTTATACTTATAGTAAAGTAGTATATTATAAGGCTTAGCTACGCTATAGCTATACTATAAGTAGTCGTAAAGAGTAATAATATAGTATTTTATTTACTAAAGCTCCTTAAAACTTTAAATAATTCTAATACTATAACCTCCTCCTATATACTATACTACTTTATATATACTATACTACCTTACTACCTACTACTACTAAAATTGTACGTAGTATAGGTATATTATATTATAGTTATCTATATAAGGCTAAAGTATATTATAAAGCGCGTACTTTATACTACGTTAGTATATACCTTCTTTACTACTAGCTATATAGCTAACGCGCTAGAGCCTTATACTCTTACTTATATATAAGGGAGTAGTAAATAGGTAGTATTAATATAAGTAAGTAGTAGGTTTAAGTAGCTACGAATATCTAAGAAAGAGGAATTAGTCTAAAAGTAAAGTTTTAAGTAGTAGTAAGTAGCTATAGTAAGACTAGAGTAGTACTAAAAGGCTAGTAAAGTGTCCCTTAATAACTATCCCCTCCCCTTTAAAGGGTTTATTTCTAAAGCCTTAGTTAAAATACTTTACTACTCGTAATATAGCTTATCTTATAAGTACTTTTATAGGAGCCTTTATATCTCTTACGCCTCTCTATAGTAAAACTATTTAGTATTTACCTATCTTATTAATATATAGAGGGTTATATATACTACTATTACCTTAGGTAGTATTACGTAGTCGCGCTACTATTATTCTAGTAGTAGACTAGTATTAGTATTATATAGAAGTAGGTATAATAAGTATATTATCCTCTCTTTTTCCTTCTTTTAAATAGTAAACTCCTTCCTTAATTTAAATAGTAGTTTATTATTCCTTCTCTTATCTATTAAGCCTTTCTTATTTACTATAAGCTAAAGGTATAGTAGGTAGACCCTTATAAATATAGTAGTCTCTAATAATAGTAGTAGTACTAATAGTTATAGTAGTAGTTATAGTAGTATACTAACTCGTTACTCTATCTATATTAGTAGTAGTAGCGTTAAAGATAATCTTACTATTAGCTATAAGTATCCTCTTACTTAATACTTACTATATATAATAGCTAATCTTTATAGCTCTAATTTAGCTATTAAGCTATAGTAGCTTTACCCTTACTCTATTTTAGAGTTTACCTTCTTAGTATAGCTACTCTTCTTAAGGGCCTATACTTTCTAATATTACTATACCTAGATTACCTATATAATCTTGTACTAGTTACTAATTAGCCCTTACTATAATTAAAGAGATTAAGATTCGTCTTAGAAATATAGATAGTAATAAGCCTTCTCTAACTAATTATTAGTAGGCTTCTAAAAGAGTTACTCTATTAGTAGGTATTAGTATATCTATACGCGATATATAGGACTATATAGCTCGCCTTACTTATAAGTATACTAAGTATAAGCGTAGTAAGTATACTAAGTATAAGCTTTATTAAGATCTAATATATTAGCTAACTATACTTTATAAGTAAATAGGCTTTTATAGTCTATCTAGCCCTAGTACGTCTATAAATTTACTAAGCTCTTCTAAGTATTAGCGTTACGTCTCTTTATAAGATAAGCTATTCTTCTCTTTTAATAGTCCTTTTTAGTCGACTACTAGTATTTATTATACTCTTAACTATTAAGATATACTTTTAAAGTAGTAATCTCTAGAGTTCGAGGTATACTATAATACTAAGCTATATACTAGTATAGCTCTAATTAAGTATACTATTAGCCTTTTACTATAGATCTCTCGTTACTTAGATCTTTATATATATAACTATATAGAGTATATTTACTACTAAAGTAAGTTAAGTAAGTTACCTAATTCTACTACTACTTATTCTTATAAGATAGCTTAGGATAGAAAGTCTTATAGTAACTATAAGAGTAATCTATTAAAGACTAGTTACTATCTTATAACTAATCTAGAGTTCTTTTAAAGGCTAAACGTTAGTAAGTTTCTTTACTTTATAGCTATTAATCTAGTCCTTAACTCTAATTAGTATACTAAGTAGCGTACTATATTCTATAAGTACTACGATTAGTTTATAAAGGCGTATAGAGCCTAGTAGGGTAAGATTAAGGACTAGTATAATAGAGACGTAAAGCTATAGTATAATAAGCGTCGTAGGTCCTTTAACTATAATAACCTTACCTTTTAGTACTACTAGAGTATAGGTAGAAGTATAGAGCTAATAAATATTAAGATTTACTATAGTATTAAGTCTAAGGTATTTAGTATATTAATAATCTAGGAGAGGAGATTAGTATAGTTTAGCGTATTAGTAGTATAAGGCTATAATAAGGGCGGGGTTATAATAAGGTACTTTTAGAGAATAGATAGTATATATCTACTACTTATAGTAAGGTTACTAGCTTATTTACGTATATAATAATTAGAAAAGTAGCTAATAACTACTGGGGTTTTTAACTAGTAGTAAGTTTAATTAATTCTACTTCTTAAATAAGCCTTTATTACCTTATCTACTCCTTAGGTTAGGAGTAAGCGCTACGGGCGTCGCGCGTAGCTAGGCGTTAAGAGCCGCGCTAATTAGCCGACTAAGCCGCTATAAGACGACGTCCTATTAGCCGGCGCCTACTAAGGCCTCTATCCTTACTTTCTTTTTCTACTCGTCGTATAAACTAAGTCGTATATATAGGCTTTAAAGCCTATATATAACCCTATACTCCTTTTTAGAATAGGATACCTACTCTTACCGCTACTCCTACTATATACTATAAGACTATACTACTACCGCGCCTACCCCGTTACTACGATACTATACCTTAGAGTTAGCCTCGTAGGCCTTAAGTAAAGCTAGGCTTTAGTAACTATACTAATTAGCTAACCCTACTAAAGCCGCTATAAAACGACGTCTTATTAGCTAGCGCCTACTAAGACTCTATCCTTACTTTATTTTCCTACTTATCGTATAAACTAAGTTATATATATAGGCTTTAAAGCCTATATACGACCCTATACTCCTTTTTAGAACGGGATACCTACCCTTACTAATACTTCTACTATATACTATAAGACTATACTACTACTACGCCTACTCTATTACCGCGATACTATACCTTTAAAGAAGGTCGCCTTACCTACTAAAGAGTAGGTAGTAAAGGAGGCTATAATATAGGAATAGCGGAGAGTTTAATAATTAAACTATTAATAGTAGTAGTATATATAGTAGTAGTAGTAGTAGTAGGAATAGGTAGAGTCTCCTTTATCCCTCTATAATACCTATACCTCTACGAGCGGCTTATCCTATCTTAGCGGCTCTTTACTAATAAGGCGCCTTCTAGCTCTCCTCTCTATTATAAGACCTAACTATCCTATAGACTAAGTACCTATATAATATAGGTAACCTCTAGGAGATTTATCTACTTTAGCTCTACCTCTACTAACCCCTTACTAATATTATAAAGATAGTACGCTCTCTTACCTACTACGATATCTAATCCTAGTTATATAGCTACTAGGCGTAGTCGCTACGCTAGTATAAGAGCTACTTACTAGTAATCGAGAGGACTAGGCTCTACTTAAGAGTATTATACGACTAAGTCTATAGCCTATATAAGATATCTTAGCTCCTCCTTAAGACGAGGTAAGAGCTAAGAAAGGAGAAGGTAAGGTAACCTAATCTACTAACGTAAGTAGTAGCGGTAGTATTCTAATTCCTTCTTACTTAAAAGTAAACTACTAGCTAGTAGTCTACTTTCCCTCTTCTAACTATTAATAGTAACGTTATATATAGTACCCTACTAATACTAAGCTTATAGGCGTAGCTAGCTCTCCTCTACCTACTATTAATAAGCTCTTTATACCCTTAGTCCTACTACTACTATTACTATCGCCTACTTATAGTATTCGTTTAATTAACTACGATAATAAGCCTAAATAAGAGAGACCTTACTAGTAACCGCTTTTGCTAGCGCTTAATCCTACTAGTAACTAGCCGCTAAGTAGAAAACTAGACTTAGTAGCTATAGAAAGCTAGAATAATATTAAGGAGTATACTATAAAGGAGGGGCGTTATAGGAGAGGTAAGAGACATAGTCTAGCGCTATT
>JAABUL010000701.1_pt1 | contig 70162 bp, 76 predicted proteins | sample 5559151 | NCBI WGS metagenome assembly JAABUL01 (sample SAMN10711876, study PRJNA513368) | rock metagenome | isolation source: Antarctica rocks | place: Antarctica: Victoria Land, Pudding Butte sud | reverse complement strand
GCCGCGCGTCCCCGATCCACTCCCTCCTCCATCACAACAAACACCGCGCTCCACAGCCCCAGCTTCCCAGCCATTTTGAACCCTTCCTTCACACCCCCAAGGATGACATGGTAGTTTTTGCTTTTGTGGTAGAGGTACCAGCCTGTTTGGGAGTTGGGCAGGCGGTGGGCGTTCTCGGCGCGGAAGCGGAGGCCGGATTCGGTGGAGCCGTGGGCGAGGCCGAGGAAGGCGCCGGTGGTGGCGGAGAGGGTGGCGAGGAGGGCGGTGCGGGCGGGGAAGGGGATGGAGAGGCGGTGGGGGGCGGGTGTGGGTGTTTCGGAGGGCGGGGTCGACATCGTGTTGGTGGTGAGGGTGGGGTTATTGCATTGTTGGTGGTATTGTTTCGATGGTGGAGGTGGAGTTGAGGTGGTTCGGGGGTGAAGCTCGAGCTCCGCAAAGCTTCAGACATGTGACACGCCAAGAACTTACTCATATCCGAAACTCTTCTTCAAATGCCTAATTCGTGCAACAACAATGCGATAACAGTGCTACACACATCGTACACTCCTATCAAACATCCTCACCCCACGCATATCCACTATCATGCCGACGGCACCCACCCCCCGCACGTGGACCCTCCGCTTTAAGCACCACCGCTCCACCATCCTCCTGCACATCGACCCCATCCAAACCCTCCCCTCCATCCGCCGCGACCTCCTCGCCGCCCTCACCCAAACAAACCCCACTGGCACCTTCAACACCCACACCCTCCCGCAAAACCCAGACGAGATCCTCCTCGCGAAGCCGGTAGATATCAACGACTTGAGCCTTGGCTGGGAGACCCTCGCTTCCACCTCCACTACCGACAGTGAAACGAGCGGGAAGGGAAAGGGCAAAGCGAGCTCCACGGCCTCGAGCGTGACGAAGGGGAAGAACTCGTTGCAGGATTGTCCGCAGGGTGCTGGGTTGAGGGATGGAGGGGTTGTGGCGTTTAAGTTCAAAGGGCAGGGTGGGGATGAGGGAGGGGTGAGGGATACGCAGGAGGAGGATGAGGATGAGATTGTGGTTGCGGAGGAGGATCGGGGGCCGAGGAGGGAGCTGTGGGATGTGGTTGTGCCGACGCTGGAGGAGACTTATGGGGATCAGATGGACGAGGAGGAGGATGAGGGGGTGGGGATGGATGAGCCTACGGGGAGGTGAGAGTCGGCAGGGATAGCTAAGCAAAAGATGATGTGTTTTGAGATATGAGATATGAGGAGAGCACCGGGTAGCTGGCATGGCGCTGCACGCCTATGAGGGGGTTTTAGCTGTGGCCGAGTGTGTGCGGTAAGTCGGAGACAATGAGATCCATGTTTGTGGTATGCGGTGCTGACGCGTCTCTTCCAGCTAAGTCGATACTGGCCAGTCGGTCACGTTCGACGACGGCTCGATTGCGTGAGGGTGGCCATCTTGTTTTCTTAGACGAGATGCTTGCTCTAGGCGACTGGTTCCGTAGCCACGATAGACTCGCGAACGAGCGATCAAGTATTGTAGCAGCACGCAGAGCCGTTCGGTAGGCGAAAGACATTCCGGGCCGAGATTTTCTGCATGGCTCACTACGGCTTGCAAATGTCCGGCGGCTTGAGCTTCGAACCGGAGAAGGCGCCAAAGGAAGTCGGCAAAGATGCAATTCCTGCTCAGCTTCTAGATCAGTGCCAGGATTGCATCGATGCGTATCTGTCCGAACATGTACGTTGCCCGTCTTTGGGCGCTCGCCGCACTCTGATGAGTATCCACGACCAGGAACGGCGAGCTGGACGAGGCAACCACATTTGTAAGTAGGAAGGTCATCAGCAAGCTAGAAAAGTTGTCGAATGAGCAGGTCAAGGACTCCACCGTCCAGCAGATGGTTAAAAACATCGCTGCTACTGCTGCGAGCGTCGAGACTATCCTAGCCAATGTTAAGAATGTCAGGGTTGATCTGCGACGCATCTCCTTGTGCGCTGTAAACCCCGGACAGAGCTTTTTGGGTGCTGTCGTCGAGCGCTTTCCGGTTGCTTGCATCTTTCGTGTGGATCGCAGGAGGTGTCATAGGGTCTGCAGGGGGCGGGTATGTTGTTCAAGTTGTATCGTGGTGGCGTGCAAGAATTTCGCAACGAGGTCAAGAGGGTCAGGAGTAGTACACTGCCCGGGCGAGACACGACATTTTCTTGTTATCGACGTGCTGCTTACACCACTCGATTACCTGTCAAGCTCGGGAGCCTTTATGCTTACCGATTGCCGGTGCTCATGGATCCCGAGCTGACGATCGGAAGCACGACTGTCCATTACAAACGGAGTATCGACTCGTCGTAGTGAGCAGCACCGCACGCGTCCATCCAGTATTCTGCAGCAAGAGCTCGCTGGAGTGCTGTCGCTGCATTCAATATTCCAGCCGATTGCAGCGATGTTTCAGATAACTTCATTCGTGGTGCTCCGAGGAAGGCCGGTTGGAATGACCCGGGAAGTCTGACAGAATCATGCGAGGTCGGGTGAGCTTTTGGCGTCGGAATCGTTGATGCTACTGATCAGGTTGTCGTATTGCTCGAGGGTGTATCTGGAGCGGTGTTGTAGAACTTGGATGGGCAATTTATTGTTGCCGGAGGGGGAGGAGGGCTTGAAGTCGGAAAGGAAGGGTGGGGTATTGGAATTGGGTGACGGCGGTGCAGAAGTGTACCAGTATCAGCTCGCCGTTTGAGGAGAAGGGGTTTGTTGGTCGTTGTGTGTTCGATCCGTGTGCCCAGTGAGTCCTCTTTCTTCTCGTTTCTAGGCATCGTACAAGTCTGTGATGTTGTTAGGTCTCGATGGACAGCAGTCGTCCTTGTAGGCACCCAATGACTGCCGCGAGGCTACTCGTACCTTAGTGGCGCACTTGTGACCTACCTCTGCGACCCTCGTCGTATTTTGAGAACCTCGTGCCTTATCAAGCTACCCTCGTGGCATCCCGCCCTGCCTGACCTAGCTTTTACTCAAGTTGTACTGACTTCTTGTGTTTCCTGTCCCATCGCACGTCTTTCTTCAATCCCATTCGGAGGCGGATTTCTTTGTAGTAGGCTTATGCAAAGCGGCGTGCAACCGATGCGCCAGTGCCCGAGCCGACGCCTGCAACGACTACGAAAGCTTCGGATACCATGTCGTGTGACGAGGTGGTGAAGTGGGAGTTGTCGGCTGCGAGGAAGAGCTGGAGCGGGTGGCCAGATCCAACAGGTACACCGATTGTGGTGGCGACCCTCCGAGTGGATCGTGCGAGTCGTCGCCTAGCACAGCAGAGGAGGTAGTACTCGTTGAAGAAGACTGCTGTTGGTTCGCGGTAGCGCTGAGTGCCGTAGACAATGGTCGCGTAGGTGAGCCTGAAGGGCGGACATGATACCGGTAATGGATGGCATTCGACTGTGATATCCTTATGTGCCGCACCGCGCGCCCTTTGCTGCAGCGGAGTGAGACGTACGGCAAGCATGATAGTTCGAGTAATGCTCAGTACTTTGCCAGTGCCAGGAAGGAGTACATAGACAACAACTCTAGTTCTGCTGCATACAGAGATGCGTATCCCGACTGCACAGCAGCACCGGCACTGTGGAGCCTGCCTCGAGTCGTAGCCACACCATCATCAGGTATGCGGTCCGGTACCACACCACCACTGGTCAAGTCAGCTCCACGACATCAGAAGCCTTCGCCTTTGTAGCCGGCGGCCTACTGTTCCTTCATGTGAGCTGCGAAGCGATTTCTCTAATTTCAGAGGTAGTGAGAATGATCCATTTGCTTCCAATCGCCAAGCTCATGCATCATCACCTGTCAAGCAATCGACGGTCAACGGACCTGAGATGCCAGTTAGCGGAGACGCTACCTAAGGTGTGAGCATAGGCGCCATCATGAAGGTCCAGAGGAAGGTCGGCTTAGGTTGGACAAGAAGGTGGTCGTGCGTCTGGGGAGTGACTGTTGTGGCAAAGCTCTGCACGGTTGTCGAGTGACGCGGGGGATATGTAGTATTTGTAGTCTTGTCCGAGTAGTAACGGTTCAACGTTGGCCCCGGTAAGGTTGAGAGAATGTGATTCTTTTTGCGCCTACGCCGTACTATCTTATACCTTATCCACGCGTACGTCCACAGTACGAGGTCGCAGCACACGAACCTCCATTTGGCTGTCAACACTAAGGCCAAGATAGTTCTGCTCGCCGGGAGTCGCTGCTGTGGTCGTACTCGATGTTGGCGAGAAGACATTATGGAGGATGGCGTTAAGTTGGCGACGCTCGATGACTTCAACGGTTGCTGCTGCTTCGAGTCAAAGAACTTATTCATGTTAAGCCAAGATTTGCTATCTTGGTTGAAGACGGCAAGGGGAGCTTCGTTGCTCCCACCAGATATGAATACCGCCAAACGGCAGATTCTCAATCAGCTCCAGACCATTCTCCCCTCCCTCCTTGCGGACGTCGCCTGATCCGTCTCCTGATCACGCACAGCCCTCAAAATCGTCAAAGCCTTATGTATCGCCACCAAATTCGGCTGTTTCTCCACCCTCGTCGTCCTCCCTTCACGGATCCTCCAACTCCTCCAACTTCTCCGCGAGCCCATCAACGGCGTTCGGCATGTTCTTGACGTAGCTGCAGATCATCCGAGCTGCTTGGATATCGCCCGAGTTTGAACATCGTGTTGAGTCTCTTCTCTTGCGTGCTCGCTCGCCGGACTCTACTCACGTTGTTTGGTATCAGCATCTTTGCGTATTGCTCTTCGCTGTATGGGATCGAAGGCAGGGTCTCAGTCGAGTGGAGAGATGAGAGGAGTCGGGCTCGCCTGCGCAACTAACTCCACGCGTTGGCGTTCCGTTGCTTCGTCGATCGGAAAACCATCACGTCTGCGTCGACTGTAGAGGCATAGCTCATGCAGTGGTTGTCATAAGCTACCGCAGCGAGGGAGGTACAAGAGGGTGTATAATAACGTTGTCGTGTGATTGGCAAGTAACTGAGTGTATTGTATCCTGCTATCAATGCAACGATTCAAATCGACGGACGCTCCGGCTCGGCGATCTCGCGGCCTGGGTTGTCTGGTCTATGTTAAATAGTCTCCCAGATGCTTCGGGACCTGCACGCACGTCTGTGACGAGCAACAATGGCGTGTCCCCCATCTTCACTTCGGGTACAACAGGCAACCGTAGTTGATCGACCAAGACACCCTCGCGTTTATGTTCATGTCCATCGTGGAGTCGTAGCTCGTGCAGTGGCTCCGATGAGCTAGGAGTGAGGGAAGAGAAAAGTTTTGACCTGTCCTTGAACCTCAGCTGGAAAAAGCTCGCTGGTGGGCATTAGGTTGTATCGAGTGCTGATAGCATATTCAACCGTTACTCGGTGTCGGTTTTGCATAAACTCTAAGCGCTCATATCGAAGTCATCGCTCGTTCTCCTACTCTTGTGTCATTTCTACTTATTCATGTTGTCTTCAAACTAACGCATCCGCGTTGCCATTATTCGTTGCTCTTGGTCCAACCATGCCGGCGGGGTTGTTCAACGGCTTTCTCACGTCCATCGAGGCCCGACGGGTTCTTCAAAGTGGGAAACGCTTGCTCTGGTCGAACTCAGCAATAACGATGGCTCGCGTTCATAGAGCGGTATCATGGAGGGGCTCGAGGGGGCATCAATAATGTACAAGAGGTTGGGAGGTTTCCCTGGGACAATCTCGGCTGGGAAAAGCTCGGAATTATCGTTGCCTGATTCCCAACTGTCGTGCCCTTGCAGCTTCTTGTTCTTCGCAACAACGCGCCTTCCTTATCGTTCATTGTTCCTTGTTTACCTGGACCTGGTTTACTTGCATAGCATACGCTCAAGGCTGATGGGACACTCGTCGATTTCGACGCTACGAGAAGCGCAGGCGAATTACCAAACCGGCGTTATCAAGAACGAATGGGGCATCACTTCGAGATCACCATCTCCGGTCAGGGGACGGATCAACATGGATGTCATCAGAAAGGACAACGGCTGAGCGGCAAATACATATGTGTAGGAAGTGAGCATCAGGCAGGACTTCCAGCAGCAGCAGCTGCAGAGTCTTGAACTGTCAAACGTCTGAAAAGCGGAACACCGCAGGGCGCGTATCTGGGATATCAAGCGGCGGCATCGTATTTTCAAGACTTCAAGAGACGATTGATCGGGATCTGGCACTACTGGAAGCTACATGTATCTTGATGGGCTCGTTGGGGCTTTCCAATCGCAGGAGATGATGTGGTGTGAACTCATGAGCTCGGTTGAGGTTGATTCATGCTGGCGGCGTTGTTCAATGGCCTCCTCGTTTGATCTTCGACACCTTGAACTTGCGAGCATGTCCTCATTACTCCTATGCTGGGGTGGACCGACTTGAGGTCCGCGATTTGTAGTGCCTTTCATGGACGGATTGCAACTCAACATGGCGTTTGTTGGTTCGATGTCTCGGACAACAGCTTCTCGGTCGGCCGAATCGTCTTTCTTGCTGCTTGGGCTGACTGCCGGATACGGCTATCCTCTCAAAGTGTTTGAGGCTTTTACCAATGCTCGCCAATTGATTTCTTTCCGTGCGCTCGACTCAGGAGAGGTTCTGATATGGAACGAGGTGCGATAGAACGCTTGGTCAGTAATGAAGGCTCACCCTCCGCTGCCTACCCTCATGGTCTCGGACGCACCATACGTCTTACCTTCCCAATTCCCAACGCAGATTGACGACTCGATTCTTCTGGAAGCTGCGATCACCCGGATTGAAGGTTGTGGCTGTCGCCGCATGGCGATTGATGCCGCTGAAGCCCTCCAAGAATGAATCGCATATTAAAATGAACAATCCGATCTTGCTGGTCAACGCATTCTACGACCCCGAGACCAGTTACGCCTGGGTTGTGAATTTGCAACGAGACTTTGGCGACGACAATGCTGTCTTGCTAAGTAGGAATGATTCGGGCCATTGAAAATTCACCGGAAGGAGTAACTTTCACGTCGAGTCGTATTCATAACCGCAGCAGGTCTCCAAGGTCGGGTGCGGGATCAGGCGAGGAGGTTCGAGTGGCGACATCGTATCCTAGTGGGGTCGACCTACAGTGGATCGAGGTCTGGCGCTGTTGGGATGTATGAAGTCGATGAGCTACATTACCAGTAGGAGCGAGGGAGGTACAAGAGGTTGGTCTTGAACACGAGTCCCGCTGGCTGTTCAGCTCAGTGATAACTCGAGGTCACGGTGCTCCGAGCCGGATTAACAAAGATCGTCTGCAAGTCGCCGACGCAGCAGGCGTCTTGTCGAGTCATTCTCATGCGTCCAGGCCATGTTGCTCGTGTGCGGGTCTGGTGGCGGCGACTCAGAGGGCTGAAAGCTCAGAGCCGGAAGCGGCTCGACGGAATCAAGTTTGGACACCATCGGCGGTTGGATCGAACTCAGCAAAGCTCTGAGTCACAGCTTCGAGGTCCTTTACCGACTGCTGCGCCTCTGCTCTTCGAATCGACGGCCTCCGCGATGGTTGTTATACGTCACTCTTGTGTTGAACAACCAGCGGGGTTTGGCGAGTTCTACCGTCTGGCGGGGCGCGATGGAATGTTCAAAGCGACCGAACGCTTGTTGTGGTCGAGCCCAGCAGGGTTCGCCCTTCATAGAGCGGTGTGAGGCAGGTCTGAAGAGGCGGACCGGGTCCGATCTACGACCGGTTGGTGTCTGGCGATGTTGGGAGGTGTTCAGGTGTTGGAGGTATGATGAATAGTTGAGGGCTTCGAATCGTAAGTGTTGAGTTGGAGGCACGTTGAATGGTAGGTAATGAGTTGGTAAGAATGCAGTCTGCGAACTCGAGCGTTCCTTCGTTGTCTCTGTTGTTGAACGGATGTTCTTTCTTGGTGTCGCAAAACCACATGATATTACCTGCCCACGTCTACGCAGATCTCGAATCGTCCGTGTTAGGTAGATGAGTTGGTAAGAACACGATCTGCGAACTCGAGCGTCCCTTTGTTGTCTGCTGCTATTGAGCCATTGTCCTTTCCTGCTGTCGTAAGATTACATGTACCTGATCCTGCCTGTTTCCAACACTGCTGCCAACATCTGATCCGGTCTCCGAATTGTGAGTGAGGAATTGGTAAGAATGCATGCACCCTGGAAACTCGAGGGCTCCTTCGTCGTCGTCTACTACTCTTGAACGATTGTTCTTTCCTGCCGTCGCTGAACTACATGAAACTTCCGGTTTCTAACACTGTTGCCAACATCTGATCCGAATCGTGCGTCGTGAGTTGGTAAGGACGCGTGCAACCTGCAAACTCGAGCGCTCTTTCGTCGTTTCCACCTGGTCGAACGGTTGCCCTGATCATTCTCTCGCTGTCGCAAAACTACATGATATCACAAGACTACTGCCAAAGTCTGATCCATGAGGCGTGAGGCGTCATCGTCGTTTTCCCCGTTGCACAAGTGATGAGTTGGTCAGAACACAGACAATCCACGGACTTAAGCGTTTCTGCGTCGTACTCCTGTTGAACGAACGGTTTTTTCTTCTTGTCGCAAGATTGAACGATACTACAAACCAACTGCCAACATCTGATCCGAAAAGCGTTCCTTTCGCGTTCGGTGTCGTTGAAACAGCTATTGTGGTTGCTATAGAGTTCAGTGCGAAGGAAATCCACGTGCAGGGGCTGTGTTATGAGTCAGCAGACCACTTTTTGTTGATATAACAGCCACCCTTCGCTTCCAACTGGTGTTCGAAACAACAACAAACTCTCGCACACCTCACAACGCAACCGCACCATGGCTTCAAGTGCACCAACCGACTTCGCGAACGAGGCTTTCGCCTCGCTAGGCAGTTCCGAATCCTACGAGACCGAGAGGATGCGCACTTCGCTTTACCTAGCCGTCAGGGCGGTGACCAAGGCACTGGACGCGACCTACATCAACTTTATGACCCCGGCGACGATCAACGACCTTGACCTCCGCCAACCGCACAAAATCATCTTGTTCGCCACCGGCACCCACGCTCTCGCACAGTGGCATTACGGAGAAGACGTTCACCTCATCGGCACGGCTGACTCCTCTGACAAGACGTTCTGGGCTGTTGTGAAGGAAAAACTCCAACTCAAAGACGACTGGAAGCAACCAAAGTCCCACTTGAAGTACGACCCAGATTGCCCTGGCTCCTCGCTCGACTACTCCCTCAATCTCTCCGATCGCACGTTAGCTGCAGCACACACCGTTCACGATACAGTCGCCGACATCATCAAGCTGTGCCAAAAGCCCGAGGTGAGAATTCATTTGTTCCCTGGTTACCAACAATCTGCTTACATTGTCGTTCTAGGCTGGCTGCAAGATCTATCTCCACTTCACCAAGAGGCCACGCTATTTCCTTCAAGACCTTGCCACCGAGAATGAGAAATTTGAAATCACGCGCGGGACCAACTTCGCTCAGGCTGAACCACTCGAACGTCACCTGGACACTATCCGCGACATGCGCACTCTCGCCAGCGTCATCATGAAATCTGGGAACCCGATGACTGTAGACCGGAAATTCACCGCAGCATACTCCAATCTCCACTACTGGGCGCTCAACAATGGCATTATCGGTCGCGAGCTCGGGTACCTCGACAGCGAAACACTCATCTGGAACACCTACGACGCTTTCAAGACAGGGAAGCAAAGAATCGCTGAGACTAAAGAAGATGAAGATCCGATAACACTTATTACACGCACACTCTACTCTCTTTACGACCACTTCAATGCAGCCATCAAAGCCGGGACCAACCACATCAACATCAACACCCCCTCGAAGCATCTCACCACCGCACACTTGACAACCAGCGCCGTACAAGCCATCCGCGACGCCATCACCAAGCAAGCGAGCGCTACCAAAGTCCTCTCCAGCCCGGAGCAAGGCCTAGCTGGCTTCCTCAGCGACTGCAGTGACGGCTTGCTCATCGCCAGCCTCGAGATCTGGCAGCACTCGCCCACCAAGGTCGAGGAGCTGAGGGAGCAGTTCCGCGAGGAGGTGCGGCCGATCGGGCGCTTCGCGCACATCATCCACGGCGAGCCGAATACTGCCGGGGTGTATACTCGCATCTGGCCTGAGGCGTTGGTGGAGGAGGGGCGTCCCGGCCGCTTCGTCTACGCGATCGCAGTCTGCCGTTCTCCGGGGCCGCAAGTCGAGGGCGCTGAACGCCTCAGCCACTGTAGTGGCTGCCTCGTCGCTGCGTTTGTGGGGAAGCCGCCGTCGTACAACACCGCCGCCGGCCTCATCGAGGTCCGCCAAGCCACCGCCGCCGACTTCCACGGCCTTCTCCGGGAGCCTGTCGCCGGCGACCTGGCCTCGACAGCCACTGCAGTGGCGGGGGTGGCGGAGGGTCTGGCGGGAATGGGCCTGGAGGCTCGCTTCCGCACCGCGGGCGAGGTGATCGGCCGCCTGCGCCACGACCCTGCCCATGCGGGCGTAGAGTACGATGTCGGGTACGAGGACAGATTCGCGGGCACGATGTGGAAGACGCTGGAGGAGTGGGGCTGGGGCGGGGCGACGGAGGACGAGGAGTGGATCCCGGAGCACCGGGTGAGGCAGGTGCGGCGCCGTGGGGATCGGGTGGTGGTGTGGGATAGGGTGAAGAGGGTGGATCTGACGTGAGGCGAGCTCTCGGCCGCAGTGGCAGCGATGCCGCTGCTACAGTGAATGATATGAGTAGCTGTTCCTGTTGGAGCAAATGAGAACAATGATGATGTCTGCGTGCTTGTGTCCTTTCCTCTATGCTATCTCGAAGAGCGTACCACCGGCGCCGCCACTACAGTTCGTGAGCGAACCTCTGAGGCGACCATGGAGACCTACTGACACCACTCCTACCTCAACCCAGGCTCTTCAACAGCGTCTCAATAGACCTACCACTAATGCCGCCACTACAGTCGATGAAAAGACCTCCAAGCGTCTGAGATGATGCTGGAGATCTTTCATACTACTCCTACCTCAGCCCTGACTCTTCAGCAACATCTCCATAGGCCTACCACTGACGCCGCCACTACAGTCGATGGATATGCCTTTCGGCGTCTGATACCATGGCGGAGATCCTTGATACCACGCCTACCTCAGCCCCAGCTCTTCAACCGTATCTCAGAAACCTCATCACAAGCGCCGCCACTACAGTCAATGCAATGCCTTCCAACTCTTTGATGAGATGGCGGAGATCGTTCATACCATACCTACCGCAGTCCTGGCTCTCCAACCGTATCCCCAAGACCTCACCGTCGAAGCCGCCGCTACAGTGGATGAAAGGACCCTACAGTGCCTGATGATGAGCCGGAGATGATATAGGATGTCCCCGAGCAGCTCGGCGGCGTCCCCAAGACCCCGTCATGGATGCCGCCACTGCAGTCGGCGAAATGCCTTTCACTATCTGCCGAGGCATTCGAGATGGTATAGACCCAAAACAACTTAGCAGCGGCTGTGGCTGCCCATCAAACAGCACAAGCACTTCTCGAAACACGGGAGAAGGTTTGACGGGTTTAGTTTGGGGATAGTTCGTCAGCGGCGCGCAGCGGTCCCTAGTGGATGGATTCGAGGAGCTGGTGTGGGGCGGGCCAGAACTGCCTGTCTGATTGACATCTGGTCGCGAACAACATTCCTTTACGTGGACGATATCTCCAAGGTACTCAGAACTGTTATGCGCGCGAGGGCAATGGTGAAAATTGATCAGCGCGGCTACAATACTGGGGTCCAACATCAACAGGCCGGAACGCGCGACGCTTACCAGTAGACTACCGAGACTACATCCACTCTTGTTGGAGGGGAGCTAATCCGGACATTGGTCTCAAGAGATATCGAGCTACACAACGCATGAAGACTACACGCGACGACTGCTGCGGCCTCTTGTGCTGTTCGAAACGTTCATTGATCTGGCACCGGCTGGCTGCATAGAGCGTATGCCGAACTGCGTTGGATGAGCAAGCACACACCGCTCTTCGACTGCGAACCTTGGGCAAACGATAGACAACACACGGATGAAACCTGACAACACGCTCGAGCACTGGAACATTGGCACAAGATGCGGCGCCAACAGTTCCGCACGACGCAGAGTGCTTTCCGCAAGCCCAAAGGCCCATCCGATCCTCTAACGCTCGTCCAAGATTACGACTCTGAAGTGAACCCCTCTCGACCTGCGAAGTCGTCGCCGCTCGGCTCTTCAACTATCGCCGGCCTTCCACTCGAGATCCTCGATCGCCTCAAAGCATTCCCACTCTTCCGCTCCGCTCCCGAATCCTTCCTCCTTAGCATCGGCAGAAGCTTACGACCGAACGTATACCAACCAAACCAGGAGATCATACGAGAAGGCGAAGATGCGAAGGCCATGTACTGGCTCGTCCGCGGCTCGGTGCGGGTCACAAGTCGGGATGGCGAGAGTACGTACGCGGAGCTCAAGCCGGGAGCGTTCTTTGGCGAGATCGGGATATTGATGGACGTGCCGCGGACGGCCACTGTGGTGGCTGCGATCAAGAGCATGGTTGTGAGACTGAATAAGGAGGACCTGCGGAAAGAGCTGCCGAACTACCCAGACATCGAACGATCGATCAGAGAAGAGGCGTTGGAACGTTTGGCGATCACGGAGAGGAGGAAGAAGGAGCGGACAACGGGCAGTACTGCTGTGGTGGATGGGCAGGTGCGGCCGTCAGTTGCACCGCGTAAGAGGTCGCGAGACTGGATGGCTGGTGATGTCGAGATGGGCGATGCTGGTTCACTTGCCGATGGCGAGGTGCTGTCGAACAAGAAGCGGAAGTCGCCTTCACCTGGTATCGCTGAGATCGCAGGATCAAGCGTTCTGAACAACACACCACTCACTATTCGTCAGCTTCTGAAGGAGCTACCACTATTCGCCGGACTTCCAAGTGAAATACTACACTATCTGGGTGTGAACGCGCAACCTGTCACTTTCGCACCGTTCACCGAAATCCTTCAGCAGGGCAGTAGTGGGAGAGACGTCTACTTCATCGTCAAAGGCGATGTTGAGGTGCTCCAGGACGATCCGGCTACGAGAAGACTATCAGCACACTCCGGCGGTGTAGACACCAACGGCGCATCTGCAACTCAAGGCAGCGTGAAAGCTCGTCTGACGTCAGGACAGTACTTCGGTGAAGTCACGAGCTTGTCTCTTGCGCCGAGACGAACGGCAACAGTCAGAAGTGTGAATGAGGTCGAGTGCTTGCTGATCACTGGCATTGTTCTTGATCAACTTTGGCAGATGTGCAACTCCGATCTCCGGCAGAAGGTGGAAAGTGAAGCAAGGCGACGCCTGAGAACCGCCAAGCGAGAAGATGATGTGGAAATGAAGGATGTTGATATGGATGGTGGCCCAGTTGGCGGTGCGATAGGTGTTTCGACGGAGCCTATAGCAGACGCAAATGAGGGCGGAGAAGAGGCAGACTGGCGGAAGAGCTTGCCATCTGTCAAGTTCGAGATGCCAGCTTTGGAGGAACCATCTCTTCCATCTAGTCCTCTGACACAGATGGAGCCCATCGATCCTGACCCCTTCTTCAACCCCGATCTCGACAACATTCGAGCGAAGTCGAGACGATCATCACTTGCTCCACCTTCGGCACCTACAGCAGACACTCAGATCAGCCCATTACTTGAGCAGCGTGGCCCAAGCCCACCCACTCTGCGACTTCTCCCCTCATCGCCCCTGAAGCCGAGAACCTCCTCTACAGCATCACCTACGCCTTCAACACCAGTGCCTTTGTCTCCAACGATATCTCGACGTCAGAGTCTCGCCCGAGCCCCGTCCAGCTTCAGCAAAGGACGTATACCGGATGGCATTCTGGTCAGCATCTTTCAGCACCTTGATCTACTCGACATAATGCGCCTCCGCCTCGTTTCTACGCACTGGTGGGATCTTCTGAACAGTTCGCCCGATATACTGCACAACCTCAACCTTTCAATGTACAACAGATATATCACTGATGATGTACTACGCAACATCATTGTGCCTTTCACGGCGAGCAGACCGAAGGAGATCGACCTTAGCAATTGCTTTCACGTCACCGACGAGGGCTTCAAAGCACTCGCAGAAGCCTGCGGTGAGGGCGCTCGAGTGTGGAAGATGAAGAGCGTTTGGGACGTGCAAGGCCCCGCGGTCCTTCAGCTGGTCGAACGAGCTAAAGGCCTGGAAGAGATCGATCTCAGCAACTGCCGCAGAGTCGGCGACAACCTCCTAGCCCGCGTGATCGGTTGGATCGTACCCGACAAGCCCACTGGCCAACAACTGCCCCCTCCGCCTCCACCACCCACCAACAAGCGCTCCCAACGGGGCCGTCAAGCCTCTCCAGCACCACAACAAGCGGCCCAACCCCAAGCACCTCCCGGCACCGCCATCGGCGCCAGCAAGCTCAAACGCCTTACCCTCAGCTACTGCAAGCATATACAAGACCGCAGCATGGCGCACATCGCCGTGCACGCCTCAGATCGCCTTGAAGTTCTCGATCTTACGCGGTGCACCAGCATCAGCGACGCGGGGTTTCACTCTTGGAGTATCTACGAGTTCAAGCGGCTTTGGAAGCTCATCCTGGCCGACTGCACGTACCTCTCCGACCAAGCGATCGTTGGAATCGTGGGCGGGTGTCGCGGATTGCAGGAGCTGGATCTATCGTTCTGCTGCGCGTTGAGCGATACCGCGACTGAAGTGCTGGCGTTGGGGTTGCCGGCGCTGAAGAGTCTGAACATGGCGTTCTGCGGGAGCGCGGTGAGCGATAATAGTTTGAGGTGTATTGGATTGCACCTGGCGGAGCTGCAGTACCTGTCCGTCCGTGGATGCGTACGCGTTACGGGGCAGGGGGTGGAGAGTGTGGTGGAGGGGTGTCTGCATTTGAAGGAGCTGGATGTGAGCCAGTGTAAGAACTTACGGCCTTGGTTGGATAGGGGTGGGGTGCAGAAGGTCAATGGGCTGTGGGGGAGGAGCATCACGTTTGATACTGTCGCGGATGGGACGTGGCGTGTGAAGGCACGGTGAGATGTTGGAAGGCTGTATGTTGGTGATCTAGCGACGGCGTCTTGGGCATACGCGCTTTTGGATATGCACGATTGGCGATTATCTGCGATGTGGATATTGAGATATCCAGCTGAGATCTGGTCTGCATTTACCTCCTACGGGCATGTATGGTTGGGTTATGAGCAGTGGTGCTGTTCCTACCTCATTGGCGTCAATAGCACCTTTCGCTGTTGCATTGGACATCGATAAGATTGTGGTAAGCCTGGTCACACGATACAGATAGATACTGTAGCTCTTGTACTGCACCTAGATTAGACTAGCCTCGGATCAAGCTCCACATCCATGACTTCGCCCGTGAGTTTATCGTGGAACAAGCTTTGACCTTCGCCTTTGAGTTTGCCACCTCCACTTCATGCAATCTGTGCTAACCTCCAATGGCAGGTGCTATCTACGAGTTGCATCGTGAGCCAGCAGCCGGTGTGGCCGAGATAGAGTGCAGCGGGCAGTCGTTGTTCAACCTGATCGCTGGCCATACGCCGGGAGTCACAAAGTGCCTACGACGTTCTCACTCTGGCCCGTTTGGTCGTGTGAGCTATAACATGCACCGCGGAGTAGCGGCAAGAGCGTGATGTGCGGCCGTCGTACGCCCCATCCATCTTCGAAAGCACCTTCTGCAACCGGACTCGGTCCTGCTGGTTATCTCGGGGGCCATGCATCGTGCCTGCAGCCTACGAACCAATGGATCTCCTCTCGAAGGACTGTAGATGCCGTCACCACAAGGTTGCTGCAGATATATTGACTCCGCTGGGCTCTCCAACAATCTTTTTTTTTTCGTTTTCCAACCCACCATCTAACATTCATTGTTTGAGCGAATATGCTGTCCGCCGCAACCCTCATCGCTCTGGTGCTGGGAGCCCATTGCGCTGTGCATGAGGCACTCGAGGCGCTGCCTGTTGGGTGGACGGAGTCGTCTGTGCAGCTCTCTGGCAATGCAGAGCTACAGATGCAGGTGGCGCTGTAAGTACATTCCTTTACAAAGGACTTGCAAACTCAGAATAGGGAGCATACATTGACTATCTGAAAGACAATACCAGAATCTGGATCAACTCGAATCCAAGCTCAAATCGGTCTCGACGCCTGGAAGCTCGAACTATGGCCAGTACCTGGACCTCGACGACTTGAACTCCATGTTTGCTGCAGAGAGCGACTCCGCGAGCAAGGTCAAGTCATGGCTAAGTCAGTCGGGAGCATCCAATGTAGTCAGCGACGGCAGCATGGTTTCTTTCACTACTACAGTCGACAAAGCCAACAAAATGCTAGACACGAAGTTCAATGCATACACCAACGACAACGGGCAAACGCACAAGGTCGGGACCATGGCATACTCAGTACCGGATGAGCTTAGCGACCACATCGACCTCGTAGCTCCAACCACATACTTTGGCAGCATGAAGGCCCACCGAGCCGTACCCAATGCGCCTCGGCCAGAGAAAGGTCTGGAGCGACGACAGATCTCTGCGTCCTGCGAGAGGACCATCTCGTATCCAATCTCAGCAACAAAGAACATCTCGATCACCCTCTTGGGCCCAGATTGTTTCAAGGAGCTGTACAACATTGGTACCTACCAAGCACACCCAAACTCCGGCAGCACCATTGCTTTTGGCAATTTCCTCAACCAGTCGGCAAGCTACTCGGACCTCGCGAAATTCGAGCAGATCTTCGACATTCCCTCGCAAAATTTCACCGTGCTGGCCTTGATTAATGGTGGTGTCGACAATCAAGATACACTCACTGAGTCTGACGGAGAGGCCAATCTGGATGTGCAGAACATTATCGGGCTGGCCCACGGGCTGCCTGTCGGTGCATACATCACCGGCGGCTCTCCTCCGTTCAGGCCAGACCTTCTCTCCCAGATCTCGACCCCAGAGAACCAGAACGAGCCCTACCTTCAGTACTACAACTATTTGCTCTCCCAGCCGAACTCCAATCTACCCTATGTCATCTCCAACTCCTACGGCGACCATGAGAATACCGTGCCCGAGCGATATGCCAAGCGTGTCTGCAATCAAATCGGCATGCTGGGTCTACGCGGCCGCACGATTCTCGAGAGCAGCGGAGACGAAGGCGTTGGAGCAGTCTGTCGCGCCAACACAGGTTCTAAGCAGCCGCAGTTCACGCCGCAGTTCCCTGGAACGTGCCCGTACGTGACTGCTGTCGGTGGCACGCAGTTCGTTGGCCCTGTTGAAGCATGGAATGCCAGCTCGGGAGGCTTCAGCTTCTACTTTGATCGCCCGTGGTACCAAGAGGATGCTGTCCAAACTTATCTGAACCAGGAGATCAGTTCGGAGACGAAGAAGTACTACCGTGCTAATGGCTACGTCGACTTCGAGGGCCGTGGTTTCCCAGATATCTCCGCGCACAGCCTATATCCCTAGTACGTCAATACCGATGCTATTGTTTTGCAGACGCAAACGATTACTGACAATACACCAGCTACCTAACCGTCATCAACGGTACTGCCCAGCCTAGCGGCGGCACATCTGCAGCTGCTCCCATTGTCGCCGCGATTATCGCTCTTCTCAACGATGCCCGCTTCCGAGCTGGAAAGCCAGCTATGGGCTTCATCAACCCTTGGCTCTACAACTCGGCAGCTGGCAAGGCGCTGAATGACATCACGCTTGGTGCTGCGGTTGGCTGCACTGGCACCGACCTCCAGAACGGCCTCAAGATCCCGCATGCTGGCCATATCCCATACGCAAGCTGGAACGCGACCACTGGATGGGATCCTGCCACTGGTTTGGGCACGCCCAACTTTCAAGCGATGAAGGCGCTCGCTCTGAACATGTAGATAGGGAGGTAGCTATTACTATCACAAAACAAACCTATGGAGCAAACACTTGAACAGTCTCCCTCGCATGTCGTTGAGATCCCTTTCCAACGACAGCTCAGATGGTATACTGATAGAGTGAGGCTTTCAAAGTACGAAAGGTACATTCTAAGCTGCATATTGAAGACATCCTACCATATTAAAATGCTCGAGATGCCTAGAACTACCTCATGCGATCTCCCATTGGAGGTGGTTAACAGGAAGACAAATCTGGAGACAGAGATTGTTCTCCACACGTTCGAGTCGAACTGAAGTCCTCTTTAATGTTTGCTCGCTCAGTCAAGATCGTAGCCACGACAAGACAGTATAGAAACACTCACTGACCACCATCATGCAGACCTTGACAATTGGCCTGCTCCCGAGAGCAACGAAACAGAACAACCGGCCTCCAACTTCAATGAACAACCCACCAGTGACCTCAGGGCCATACCCCTCGGCGAAGCCACCCAACGTCTTGAGATGGTTCTCTATGTACGCCCAACTGCTGTCCGGCCAGTTGAACGCCAGGCTAATGCAAGCACTTCGTCTGCTCGTCCCCGTGGACATCGTCCGCCTCCTCTAGATCTTCGACCTCGTTCGGGCTCCTCGTCACTTGCAAATCCTCTGTCGTCATATCAATCATTTCACACGGCTATATCTTCCCGTCGATTGTTGCCCCGACCGTCGCCTCTCTTATTGTGTTTCGGTACATGCATCCGCAGGCACTACGTAAGACTCTTGTGGGACATCGAATTTACTCGGTGGATGAGGGTTCACGCCCGGAGTAACTTCTTGCAGGAGGTGAGCGAAGATGTCGATGAAGCGATGGAGCTGCTTGGTATCATCATGACTGATCTCCTGAGTTATGAGGCGAGGATGCTGATGGGTTTACCGCTGGATGGCACAATCCGGCGACGGCGAGCTTGATAGCGTTCGTCCGGCGGAGGTTAAAACATCAGCAGACGAATGGTGGGATTGGCTACGAACTACAATACTATATATGACATGTCATGCTGTAAAGAATGTAAACTCGTGCTCCTCAAAAGTCTGAGGAGTTTCGCCCACCTCGTAAGCAGATTCTGCGATGCCTGAGAGCGCCAACGATTATCCTCCAGCATCAAACCACCTTTCCAATCAGTTTTCATTCCTTCAAGCTGTCCCGGTGCACCCGGCCAAGCTGCACCGCATACTCCGAACAACGTCGCTTCGCCGCAATCAGCGAGTTGGGCAGTGGTGCTGCATTCGCCTGCGGGTTCGCTGGAACGCTCGAAGTCCTCCGACTGGGACCGTGAGTAGGTCCCTGAGACGCCTGGACTCTGGCCCGGACTTGTACCAAAGCTGTATCAGGCATCGAGCTTCGCCGGCGACCTTCATCCGGATTGTCTTGTGGTTGCCACGAAGCAGTGGCTGCAGCAGGTTGCGTAGCCGTAGCAGGTTGCCTTGATCTGCTGGGTCCTCGGAAGAACATCCCTTGGTTCTCCCTGATCAGCGTGTCGAGCGTTTGCGCAGCTGGCCTGTACCTCGAGTTCTACGTCGAAGCAGACTGGCCTGGCACAACGGCGAGCTGTCTCTCTTGCTGTATCTCGTTGAGCTGATGAGCGATCCTCCAAGCGTTCTCGTCTGTATCATCGACGACGCTCGCACGGCGGCTAGAGTCTTCCCACATGTCTTGAAACTCTTCCCTGACACGGTTGAAGTCATCCTGAAGCTCGTCCAAGGGCGCATATCGTTCCGCCCACTGTGCTTGCGCGGGTTGTTGAGCTTGTCGAGCGTCAGCCCGAGCTTGCCGAAGACCTTCTGGCGGTTGAATGGTGGGTACTGGGTTCGACGATGGGCCTTCGAACGTACCGTATGAAGGTGCTCGTTGGAAAACCGGGGTCGCAGCAGGCTCAATTCTGAAGCCGACTGCTGGACGATTTGTGCGCGGTGACACCAGCTCCGACGCTCTACGAGATTGTTCATCACGCTCTGCTCCTTGCCCAGGTGCCTCGCTAGGAGGGAGGGGAACCTGGTTCGCAGCTGTGGGTGATATGACATCACTCGAGCTACGCTGACGCTGCTGCAGTTTGCGATCGCCGAAGCTGAACGGTTCCGCAATCGGCGTCGAGTTCGGTTGCTCGTGCGCAAAATCTCGGACCTCGGTCGTGTCACCAGCCGCGTGCAAGGTCGATCGTTCCACATCTTGTATCATCGCATCGATCGAGGCCATCGGCTCATCACGATACATCAGCGCATCAATCGAGGGCATCGGCTCCGGCTCATCGCGGGCAAAGATTGCAGAAGCATCAGGTTCGGTAGCAGTAGGCTCGGTAGCAGCAGGTGCTGCATCTTCCGGTCGAACCTCCCATCCACTCGCACTTCGCTCCATTTGGTTTACAGCGATCAGAGTCAGTAGACCCTCTCCCTGCCTGAGGGATTCCAGATGGCGAACAGCTGCTCGTGCAAGCTCATCGCTCCCCATCATGGCGAAGTATGCCCAGTCAATGTTCAATAGCCCTTCAAGGGCTACATTTCTGCCGTTATATATCAGGCGCATCCAGTGATGTGCCCTTGTCTCGCCCATGTCGAAGTAGCGTCTAAGCAGATGCATGGCTTGAGCTTCCGTGAGTTGTTCGCCTGGTCGAAGCACGAACAGCCTTTGCTGATTGTGGATGACGGCCTGCTTAGACTGTATCTCGAGTGGAGACTGCGGCCGAGTTGGAGCTTGTGTCTTGGACGTGGGCGGTGTCTGAGCCTGAGCTGCGGACTGTACATTATCGGCAGACTTCGCCTTTGACGGAGACTGGTAGTTCGTAGGATGCAAGCGTCCAATACGAGGGTTCGGCTCGAATGTGGTTGCTTTGCCCTCATTGGTAGCAGGCTTGTCCTTCGGCTTGAATGGTCGCTGGTGTGGCTTGCGAGCCTTCTCGGGGCTTCCTCTGCGCGATGGCGCCATCATGAGACCTGGCGAGGAGACGCTCTCCATCGATGGGTCCGAGCCAATCTGCGATGGAGGAGGTTGCAAAGTCGTGTCCGCCACGGGCTGCTGAAGATCTGGAACCGCTGCGGGTGGCTCGGTGTCTCTACCGCTTTCATTGGGAACCACGTTAAGGTTCGGCGACGTGCCAGACGGGAGCGGCGTCGCTGGCGTCTCCCTCCGCTGAGTGCTTGCTTGATCCGTCATCGCAACAGAAGCGGTCGCTTGGGTCTCACCTGCCGAGGCTCTTAATGGTGGTCCAAGTATATCAACGCCAAACATACCTGGTTCAATCGCGCGAAGAACCCAGACCGGATCGCGTAGCTGCGGCGGTAACTCCTCCTCATCAAGAGGACCGGCAACCCCATGGACATGCAAGTCCGCATTTCCGTCCATCATAATCTCCGGCACCTCGTCTTCGTACGGTGAATAAGGATACGCCGCCTCTAACGCCCTCAGTTCCGGGGAACGAGCACCTTGGGCCGCAGCGGCCATCAAGGGATCTTCTCGTACCAGATCAAGATTGATGTGTCCTGTCCGTCTGAGTTGGCGTGGCATTGTGTCTAGAGCTGGCATGCTGGTGTTGCGACTGTTCTGCTGAATCCAAGGGCCGTCTTCGTCCTGGTGCATACGTACTGGCGACTGCTCGTCACCGCGACGTTGGACAGGAGCGACGAAAGCTGGTACATCGTGTGCCTCAACCTCGCGCCCGAGAGTAGGACTTTCTGCCGCAGGGTTGATAAACTGTAGCTCCAGAGAAGGCTGGTCATCTTCCTCAAACTCGCGGTCGATGATGTGATCATCCGCAAATGGATTGGTGAACTGCAAATCCAGAGGAGGGTCATCTTCTTCATCATCCGCGTACTCAGACGAAGAAGACGAGATGGCGCATTCTTGATTCAGTTCCCGTTCAAGTCGTCGCCGCGCAATTTCGACACGTTGCCTTCTCCTTCGGGATAGAAACGAAGAAGACGAAGAAGACGAAGAAGACGTGACGGCGCTCTCCTGTTCCACGCCCTGCACACCTGGTCCCAATTCTCCTTCGAGAATTTGCCGTGTTCTTTCTCTTTCTCCCTGTTGCCTTTCAGCTTCCTGTTGTTCAGCTTCTTGTTGCCTTGCAAATTCTGCAAGCTGATCCGCGACATGAGCAGCTTCAGTAGCAGTCCATGGAGTGGAGGGCTCATAGTCGACGTCGTTTTCTGGACCGTCATCAATGGCCGTCGTCTCCTCGGCCGGCTGCAGGTCGACGGGGTCTGGTAGCACGTACACCCCGCCTTGCTCCAAGGCATCGTTGCGAGGTTCTTCGGGCACCTCATCGGCGGCAGCATCTTGCGACGCTTCATAATCGCTGAGCGCCATATGCACCGGCTCTTCAGCTGCTCGCATAGCCAAGAAACGGTCCTCCTCAGTTGGAGCCGCGTTAGCGATCTGCTCTCTTTGAACAGACGCCGGTGATTGCGGAGACCGAACAGGGGTGATCTCGATGTCGAGCCCGGCCAGCACGTTGTCTTCATGCATATCGTTCAGGAAGCCGATCCTGCCTGGCTCTCTCCCTGGTCGCAATCCACGATCTTCTTGCCGACCAGGGCGTTCATCGGTTGTCGGCACAGCGAGCATGCCGTCGACCTGGTCGTGTGATGTGAAAGCACCCGGAATGATGGCGACATCCTGTGCGAATTCAGCCCGAGGTGGCGCCACTGGCTGTCTTGATCGGCCACGTTCCTCGGGGTCATGATGCTGCGCCGCCGTGATGGCCTCACTCAGGTCTGCAGGGCCTGGTGCGCCACTGTAGCGTCTGGTCCCAATGGGTGACATGTGGCCAGAGGTGTTGTGTACGCCGTCGTTCGAAGGAGGCGGTTCCCATGGTGTCGGATCGTGTAACTCGGGTGGCGAAGTTCCACGATGGACCATCGCACGTCTTTCGAGGTTGGTGATGGAGTCGCTGGTTGCACGCACACGCATAGTAGAGGGATCGAAACGCGAGCGCGGCGTATAGCCATGGTGCTCCTGCGGAGGTGGCAGTGCGTCGAGGCTCTGTTGGGCACGTTCTGCTTGTTTACGCTTGTAGTCTTCTTGAAGCTTGGTCAGCTCTTCCTCGGTCGGGGCAGTATTGATCCATTCGTAACCTGCACCGGCCACCCGAAAGTCGTCCTTGCTCGTTGATTCACTGTCGAACATCGATGTGCTGTCGAGCGCCGATGTAGTATCGGACGACGATGTACTGTCGAGCGTTGATGTACTGTCAAGCGTTGATCTACTATCGAGCGTCGGTCGCGTGTGGTGCGTGGGTGGCGTATAAAGCGCCGGTGCCATAGGAGGCCTTGGAGCTGTTCTGGGCGTTGAAGCAGTGTTGAGCGAGGGAGCAGTATTGCCCCGGTGCGGCTGTCTACTTGGCTGCTCATCCCAATTTGACGAAACGATAAGAGGCATCTCCGTAGTGCCATCGACCTGCGTATTCAGAGCGTGATGCGTGCCAAGAGGACCCTGCCCTTGTTGACTCGAGCCATCCGACCGAGCGCGTGGCGGCCTTTGCCATACGTTCGTGTCGAACGTGACGCCCTGTTCACGACGCTGGGGTCGGGCTTGTATAAGAGCGGCGGATGGTTGTTGCTGAAAGTGGGCCGGCTGCGGTCGTTGAGCTTGAGCGTGCTGGTGGTATTCCTGCTGTTGCTCAAACTGAGCTCGTTGTCGCCAGTGAGCCCGGGGACCATGTTGGGCTTGCTGGGGATACTGAGCTTGTTGCGGATACTGAGCCTGTTGTTGCGGATACTGAGCCTGCTGTTGCCATTGCGTGTGCTGGTGCCAACGAACTTGCTGGTCGTACATCGTCTGTTCATACTGAGCTTGCTGGACCTGCTCGTGCTGAGCTTGCTGTTGCTGCCACGGAGCTTGCTGTTGCCACTGAGCTTGCTGGTGCCATCCAACTTGCTGATCGTATATCGCCTGTTGATACTGAGCTTGCTGGTAGTACAGAGCCTGCTCGTATTGAGCTTGTTGCTGCCATTGAGTTTGCTGTTGCCATTGGTCTTGCCGTTGCGGTTGAGCTTGCTGCTCGTACATCGCCTGTTCATACTGAGCCTGCTGATGCTGCTGAACCTGCCACTCGTGTAGCCTCTGTGGCTGTTCTCGAAAGACCCGTTGATTAGCATCTTGGTAGGTGTTTTGACCAACCAGCGGTGCTGTCTCAGGCGCCGGATGTCCAGTATGACGCACGATGCCACGCTGGTCCCGATAAGCGCCTTCTTCAGACCTGGTGGGTTCGGAATGTGTCGGGTCAAACAGAGCATCTATAGGAGTCCTCTGCGACATAGGAGTTGTCCCGTCCTAAGGGTCCTCCACGAAGTCGTCCTCACGGTGGTACCGAGCGTCCTGGTCCTGGTGTTGTGCCGAGCTGCCCCCTGCCTGAACTTCCTCTTCGAGCTCGCGAGGCTGATGATAAGCGGTTGCCTCCCGCCACTGTTCAATCTGCCGTTGAGGTCTGCTTTCTCGAGAAGCGGCTGAACTACCCGCGGTCTCGCGGCCACGTTGCACGCCATGCTGCAAGCCTTGTCGAACTCGCATACCGGCAGCTATTGCCGCCAGATCATATGCGTCCTGCGCCTGAGCGGCATGGCGGAGCAGCCGCCGCTCTTCATCGCCATAGTAACGTTCGCGAAGCTGCTGGGCGTGTAGCACATGTGCCGCAAGATCGGCACGGCCCCAGGAGCCTGGTTCGCCCGGATCGCAGCGTCTGTCGTTCTGAGCTCTGGTGCGGAGGCGTCTAAGCGCACGCTGCGCTCTCTCAACGGCCTCGGCTCGCTGTAGCTGTTGTCGGTCAATGACCGGACCACGCTGACGCCGTTCCTCCTCAGCAGCAAGGTCACGCTGGCTCTGCTCCTCCTGACGCTGTTCCTCATCCTCTAGCGCACGCTGCCTCAGCTCAACTCCAAGGTCATGCTGACGCTGCCGCTCCTGAGCGATGGCAGCACGAACCGCTTCATTGGCGTGGTATGTCTCGCCTCGGCCTCGTCCTTGTCCTCGTCCTCTGTTGCGACCGCGTGTGTTTCTCCGAGCTTCGGCGTTGGGGTGTTCGATGTTTGCGGTTTCGTTGCTCGGAACTACGTTGGTCGGAGCTTCATCTTCCGAGGCCTCATTGCTCGGGTATGGGTTGGTTGGGGTCCCACTGTTCGGGTGTGGGCTGGTTGGAGCATCATCGTTCGGGGCGTCGTCGCTTTCAGCAATATTGATCGGGACTCCGCCGATCGTACCTCCGTTGGTATGACCACCGCCAGGCGTATGTGGTGGCGACGGCGAACGAGAGTGTGAGCGAGAGTTTGGGCGAGGGCCTGTCCGCCCGGAAGTCCTGCGAGGGGCCATGGTCGCTGGTAATCATACGAATGGTTTGAGAGTGAAAAAGTGCGGTGTGCACAGAATGTTCGCAATGTAGTTGTTGCCTCCGATGAATGTGAGAAGTTGGGTATGTATGCGAAAGACAAGAGATGGGATGGGTAGAGATGTGTGTGAGCAGAGGTGGGGTTATGTCTGCTGCTTGTGATAAGCAAGGATAAAAGAGGATGTTGCAGAAAAGGCATTGAGCGCTGCGAGCAGCGTTAGTGGCTGTTGCTAGTCGTACGGCAAGAACATGCGGGAAGTACGTGCTGATGCGTCTGGAAAGTGTTAGCCTTGACCGAGAAAGTACGACGGCCATGACTTACCTCGACTTGGTATCATGTAGTTGCCGACTGGGGTCGGCTATATCGTGCTACTTCGCGGCATTGCTCTCACATAGCTGAGGTCCGCTGTTTTCCTTCCCAGCAGTCGTCATATCCAGCACTTGCATTCTTCTTCGCGGTCACCGTGATTGATGGTCAGTGTCGTATTCCTCACTCAACCTCACCCTCCTCATCATCGCCTTCCCGCTTCGTGCCAGGACTCCTGCTGCGCTGACGTCCACCCTTCCTTCCTCCTCTACCACCCGCCTGACTCTTAGCAGGCGGTGGTCGGACGAAAGCAAAGTCGACCCCAATCGTTTGCTCTAGCAGTTGCTCCCCGTTCGCACCCTCGATCGCAGCTTTCGCTTCTGACATTGTCGGGTACTCGATCAAGACGTAGCCCTGGCATCGTACTGTCAGTCTATTCTTCACCGTCGCAACTTTCTATGCCTCATATGCCTACCTTCACATAACCCGTCCTCCGATCCAAGTTCATGTGCAGATTCTTGATCTCGCCATATTCACCAAACATGTCCTGGATATCCTCCTCCGACGCTTCCTCGTGCACATTCGTCGCGATGATGATCCAACCTTCGATGCTGCGGACCGCGACTGCCTTTTCGGAGGTTTGCGTGTCGGAGTTGCCGTTCTTGCGCGAATCGCTGGGCGAGGAAGGCTCGTCTACTTCCATTTCCGTGTCGGCCATGTTGGAAGAGTCCTGTTGATCGTGGGCAAGAGTGGTTCGAGGTATGTCCTGGGCCTGCTTCTTCACTTCCACAGCATGAGGTCCAAAGCTCTCTCAAGGTGGTCTTGGCACGAGACTGCTAGCGGCGGGAAGAACCGCGATATCGACATCTCGAATTCTCATGGTGAACTTTTCGACCTCACTTCTACATCACCACGAATGAAAGATCACGATGGTACATCCGACTGGCCGAGGTCTAAGTATATACGATGTAATCATCAGTCTCTGGTTTGAAACTCCCCCTTCTCACGATCTCACTCAAGAAACCACAGCAAGCACAAAACAACCCAGCTCCTTACCCATTTCGGATGCTCTCAAGGTCTTCTCGGAGAGCAGTGCTTCACGTCTGCGTTATGTAGCGTGCTGTATCTGTGTGCTGGGTTGCGGGCTTCGGCTCGATACCATACTGCTTGCAAGATCGACAGGGCCATCATAGTCCTCACTTCTCCGTTGACCAACGATACGATGGGATTTGAGGCTCCAAGTGCACCAACAAAACCGATGGAGAAGGCAGACGATTCGATGTATTGTCTCGTCTGGACTGCCAAGAACCGTGTTCCCGAGATGTCAGTACAGCACAATACCTTCTTTGACCATCTCGACGATGGCTGAACTCTCACTTCCACAATGAGTGAGGTATGCAGGTAAGTGAGCTTCGCAGTCTTCGAGTGCGAATCATACTATTGATGTGCAATGGTCCTATTGTTTCTTTGTCAAGTATGGCATACCGTTCTTGGTCATGTGTTTCCTTTCATGGCGGAGTCCGTAGTATCGTATCTCTGTTCTTTGTCTGCAGCGATTCTTTCCAGCTCTCTCCACATCGTGGATTCTTCTATACCTTTCGCCGCCGTATACATTAGTACCAGGGTATGGACTCCAGGATGGGGCAACAACAGTCTCAGCAGGCGGGGGCCACCACCAGGCCTCGGAGCCAGCAGTCTCGGCAAGATCAGCAACCAGATCAGCAACAGACGCAGCAGCAAGACGAAGAACCAAATGAGTCCGAGGGGGAGGTAAACGGTCGACAGGGAGAAGACGATGAGCCACAGGATGGAGATGAAGAGCAAGAGGACCTTCAACCGACCCAGCAACCGACCCAGCAGCCATTGAATCAACAACCAGCTGCTCGACAACCCACTTTGTATGGCGTCTTGCGAATGACAGCTGGGCACCTCCTTGGACTCCCTCCTGTTCGAGACACCATCTTTCCCGAGCTCCATATCCACGATGCCGAGGCGCTTGTGCGAGCTACCGGCATGCAGCATAATAATGGTACGAACGACCCTTTCATTGTGAACTTCAGCGGTAGGTGCACTACAGTTGCTGCCCTTCTATCCTAACTCCGAGCGTGTCCTGGAGAAGAGTGAACCCCGACTGACGAGTCCGCTAGGTGCACCATACACTCTCCGCGGAGGTGACTACGAACACACTCGCATGACATGTGAGTCGCCTTTCACGAATCCGCCCCCAAGACCGGCGTTACTTTCGTGGGTAGCACAACCCTGGGACTTCGAACCTCCAGCCCACGTCCATCCTCCGTGCGCAAACCTCGTAAGGCATGGTCGTGTCAATGGCGTTGTTCACAATACCGTTTGCGAAATCGAGCACAACTTCCCCGTCAACGGTAGACTATCCTATTAACATTCTCTCGCACCAAACCACGACTAACAGCAAGACGACAGGCACACACGCAAACACACTTCGAGGTCCGCTCATATGTGATACATGCCAGCATGATCGAGAGATCGATCGAGATGATCGCCTCGAACAGCTGAGATTTGGCGTTTGCGACGCTTGCAACAGACACTTCCGAGAACAATTCCCTCCCTCGGCGATGATGTGTTACTGCCCGTGTATAGCGATTGGAGATCCAAACGTCCTTCTTGCTTCTCGAATACTTCGGCGTCGGACCTGGTGCCGAGAGCATGATCACGCGTACTATATATCTCGCATCAAGACGCTATTGCGGAGATTCGGATTCGACGGACTATGGTTCGGAAAGTTAACAAACGGAAGAAGGATCCTCTTGCGAAGATGAAGAAGAAGCCGACGAGGACGCCGGCTGAAAGACGGAAGTGGACTCAACCGCAGGCGGGTTTACACACTTTTCCGAGCTGTTATTGTGGTAAAAGATTGACTGCCGCTGACCACGCGAGGACTGCTCATAGCGACGGACACTACAGAGTGAGAAATTGTGTTGGATGTTGCGAGTTCGTGTATAGCACACGATGAAGACGTCAATCACTCGCTCCTACGCACAACTACTACTAGGTAGCTTGACTCTGAACGCTTGTCGACGCACATTGGCGTTTCTCCTTCGTTTCACAGATGCGCTGCCACTACAGCCACTGATCTGAGGAGCTATCGGAGAGCAGGCTGCGCGAGATCATCGTATTCTCAGGTAAATGTACATGTATATCGCTAAGGTATCACTAATTCAACTCATCTCAATATGCAAGATATCGCTCAAGCCCCAACCATATCCCTCAACTTACTATTCGCCTCCTTCAACTGCGGACTCGGACTCCTGCCACCAAGCAGAATCTGCTCCTCCTCCACCAATCCCCTCTCATCCATGATCTCAAGCACACTCCTCCCATTCTCATCCGTAGCCTCCAGATCCGGGTTCCCACGATCCGCAAGCAATTTCAGAATCTGCGTATCCCCATTATCAACCGCCTGCAGCACAGCATTCCAACCCCGATACATCAAATTAATATCCGCCCCCTTCGTGATGAGGTGCTCAATATAACTCAAATCATCCTCCCGATGCCGCCTTATCGCCTTAATGATCGGCAAATGCTCTCCCGGTGCATTCGGGTCCGCGCCAGCTTCATCAATCAGGTAGCGGAAGATCTCTTTCCGGTCCTCGCGGATGGAGGTGGTCAGCGGGCTGAAGACGCCGCCGTTCTTTTCTTCGACGCTTACACCTTTGGCGAGCAGGAGTTTGACGCTTTCGAGTTGGTCTGCTACGACGGCCATTTCGAGGGCGCCTTTGATGATTTTGGGTCGCGAGATGTGGGGGAGGATTTTGGCGAGGATGGCTGGGCTTTTGACGGCCATTGCTACGGGCCATTCTTGGCCGCGAACGCCTGGGTCGGCGCCGTGGGCGAGGAGACTGAGAAGGGAGATGTTAGCAAGTTTTTCGTTTGAGGTTGTATCGCTTCATGTACTTACATGTCCAGCAAGTCTATCCGGTCCATTTTGATGGCAGTGGTGACTGCAGTGTGATGGGTGCTGCTTCGTGCGTTGACATCGACTCCAGCCTCGAGCAGGAACACGAGAGACTCTTTCTCGTTGTGAGCCACGGCTGTCTCGATAATACCATTCGGGCTATCAAGATTCGCACCCGCTGCAATCAGTCGTGGAAGATATTGAGGTCGGTGATGTGTTATGCACTTGAAAGCCGGGTATTCTGAGGCCTTGCAATTTGGATCGGCACCCGCGGATAAGAGAAGGTCGACAAGGTTTTCTCGGTTGTCTCGTATGGCGGTGCAGAGAGGGGTGAAGATGCCATCCTTCTTGCTGTTGACATCCACCTTATGTTGAAGAAGAATACCTACGGCTGAAATGGAGTTGATCGAGGTTGCAAGTTCAAGGATACCTGGTGCACGCTGGAGGTCGGCTCCTTTGTCGAGCAACAGCTCAAGTGTTCGGGGCTGGTGAACCGCTGGCCACAACATGTGTTTAGGCCCAGGCAGATTGACATTGGCACCGTGATTGATCAGAAGCTCCACCACATCGAGACGTTCTGCGTTGATTGCTTTGAACAGGGCAGTTTCACCACGTCCGTTCTTGGAGTCGACTTGCGCATTATAGACTAGCATAAGCTCGATCATGTTGACTGCGACGATTTTCGTGATCGCTTGGATGAAGGCAGTGTTGCCGTTGCCCATTATGGCGTCAGAGTCAGCCCCATAGCGAAGGTACAAGTCCACGAAAGTCGTTTGTCCGCTGTTAAGTGCGCGAGCGAAGGGACTTTCGTCATACGGGCCAGCAGAGAGATTTGGGTCGGCGGAATACTTCAAAAGAAGTTGAGCCGCATCCATGTAAGAAGCTTGGGTCGCGGAGAACAATGGGGTGTAACCGTCTTTGTCTTTGCTGTTGGGGTTCGCGCCGAACAGTAGCAACAGCCGTAAGCTTGTGAAATCGTTGTTGACGATGGCTACCGTAAGAAGGCTTCGTTCAACTCCAGAATCCGCTGGAACGCCACAGTCAAGCAGCTGCTCTACCATCTTGTGGTTCTGCTGCTGTACTGCGGCGAGGAGGGCGGTTCTTGATCCTGCTGAAGTTGTGCCAGTCTGTCGTGATGGCGTCCATCGTGGCACTTTGGTCGAGTCCACTAATACCCGGGACGGCTGCTTGGGCCTTCGATCATCGAGACCCTGGTGGGACATCATCTCATCCATCTCGACAATCGATGTTGCCGTTGTGATGTCGGACAGGTTATCACTCAACGGCAAAGAGGAAGTCTGGCTACCATAGGGCGGTGATGTTGTTGATGTCCTGCTGCTAGGCTCCCGACTGATAAGGCTATGGGATGCCGCGAGTCCCCGGTCGAGGAAAGTGCTCTCAGGTAAGCTGGGAATTGGCATATCCAGTCGTGAAGATAAAGATGCGGCGTACGCCGGTGTGGCCGGAAGGGGTGGAAGCTCGGGCGGACTTCTGGTAACATCGTTCGAGCTTGCTGTCCTCGTGAGTGCCTTTCCACGCGTTGGATCTGGCTTGTCGAGGACGGCGCTGAGAGCAGTGTAACCGATGCCTGCCGCTGGCTCGATCTGGCTCTCACCGAGACTCCATGTCTGCATGCGGTGGTTTCTTGCCAGGCCTTCTCGACACTGAACCAGATATAATCTGAGCTTCTCGATCTCGTTATCGGCGAACATCATTCGGAAGCCTACCATGTCATGTTAGTTCAGGTCACTCCATGCGAGGCTGGCCTTCCAAATGCTCACCCTTGCCGAATTTACCAAAACCAGACTTCCTTTCGGCTTCCAGATATTTGTTGACGACCTGATCCAGCACTGTGAAAGCATTCTTGACCTGGCGAAAGCGTTCCAGGAGATCCGTCGTAATGTCTGCTGGAAGTTGTGTGAAGGAGCGTTCTACTTCAGCCAAGCCAGTTCTTGCGGGAATGATGACTCGGCTGGTCTCCAGAAACTCGACGGCAAGCTTGTTGAAGCCATGCGGAGGATCTTTGACAATGCTGAGGTAGTCAAGTAGGTGAATTGAAATATTGTTGCCGAGTGTAATTGAGCTTGTGCAAAGCTCGAGCAGCGAGTTCTTGTCCTTGCTTGGCGCCATTGATGCTTCTGCAAGGCTCTGGGTCACTGTGAAGTGTGTAAGAGTGCAATGGCAACGAGGGAAAAATTACACACGTCGAAACGACTTCGTCGAAGAGTACCTCTATAAGGTATCTATAAATGTCACAAGGTTAGAGAGACAATCTACCTGCAGGTACCAGGGAGTCTGGAACGTTACAAGGCCAGGGATCCTTCCCGCGTCTCGATCGTGCCGTGTTGCACAGTTGTATGCCATTGCGTCAAGGGTACACGCGAAGTGGCTAAGACTTCTTCAGGATTGAGAACCTTGCCGTGCTGAACGAGCGCAAGGCCAAGGCTACCGTCGCCGTAGTCAGGTTTGCTTGTGTTCATCGCCGCACACCTGTCGAAGCGCGAAGAATCGGGCCAACGTCGGGTAGACGTTGCTGTCGGGAAAGTTGCAGAGGATGTGTTAAGGTTCACAACCTTGACTCGTGTTGCTCCCGCGTCGATTGAGAAGGCGTGCTCTGGCTCCCTTGGCGGCTTTGTGCGATAGCGACCCATCTGCGATACATCGCGTTACGCCCGGTTCGACACTTGACCAGTTGAGTGGGTGTCTTTGCATTGCTTATGTGATAGATCGCACGGATACGAAAGCTCAGGTCGGAATCTGCTGTGAGACAGAGGAGGTTCAATCTGTGCGATCGATAGCGTGACTAGCGTGGTAGATCGCCCATGTCCACGTCCCGTCAACCAGGTCCTTCCACCGTGCTGTCCAGCCGTGTAGGGCAACCGGACGGAATTGTGTATCCACTGATCAGAAGTTGGGCATGAAGCATATAACCGACCACTGTGAACAAAGTTTCGAATAGGAAGTCTCAAGACGATTATTATGGCGAAAGATTCTCCTGGTCGAAGTTAACTTTTCAACGGCGCACGTTGCAGTCCCACAACCACGTGCAGGGATGGCGCGACCCACTCATAGTTGTAAAAGTAGCCACTTGGACTTTTCTGCATGCAAACTTGGATCGCGAGCTCCGTCGGCTGGGAAGGATTTGCTAATCATAACCGTCGCAGTGACCGTGAAGATCTGGTTTGGATTCGAACCACATCCATGTTTCCCAGCGTTGCAATCCCACGCCAGTGTTTCTACAACGATCAGTGCTTCGTTCCTTCCACGGCTCCTTCAGGCTACGTCTGCGGAGATGTACGGCAGGAGCAATAATCTAGGGGACTACACCGTATAGCATGTTCCTTCTCCAGGGGCACACGACTGCGTTGCCAACATGAGTGGACGGTGGGTGATGAGTCATGGACGTGACGTGGTCCCTGGAGAGCGGCGAGATCCATCGTCCCAGCACAGACGACGCGCGATTCAGCAGCATGTACGACGTGATCCGTGCTCTTTGGGCAGCTGTACAACCTCGGATAATAACAATTGCAGAAAGACGAGCTGGCATACTATCGTAATACACAAGCAACAGAGAACGAGTCTCGGGATGCCCGCATCGCGGCCAATGAATGCCGTAGTTCTACCATCGCAGTAGCCGAGACCGCAGGCCTCGTCATTCAATGAGTCTCTCAGTACATTCGATGCACGCTTTACCAAGAAGGTAACCCCATCTTCTGACAGACTAGACAGCCTGCTCTAGCTACTTGACTACACTGCAACGACTATGGCCATATCCAATTCGCAAACGGTATACTCGAATGGCATCTGCCACGGTCTCCCTCTGCTTGGGGATGATCCACACGATCTCAGCGCGATCGTGGTTGGCGCCAGTGGTATGTCTGGTCAGTCCATGATCGATTGCCTGGTAGGTGCACCAAAGAGATGGAGCAGAATCTTCGCGCTGTCGAGGCGCCCACCTCAAGCCGATGAAACAATCACCACACTCAAGCATGTTCCCACAGACTTGCTTAAAGAACCCGGCGGGATCGCGGAGTCTTTGACCAGCCACGAAGTCCAAGCGTAAGTGCGTTGTAGCTTTGTTGGCCACGATGGTGGGACCTCGAGCACTAAAAAGACAAACAGAGACGTTGTCTTTTTCTTCGGATATGTCCAGCTGAGCGCTGAAGAGAGAAAATACAGCGCTGCAAGCAAAGACAGCGCACAGAAGCTGGCAGATATCAACGGTGACTGGCTACGCTAGCTGTGGCATCGAGTAGAGTAGCACTGAACCCCATACATCGTACAGGCCGCCTACTGCACAATTTCTTGGAGGCGCTGAAGACTGCTTCCATCTCGCCGCGAAGGATACTGCTTCAAACAGGGCTCAAGAATTACCATTGCCACCAAGGACCCGCGAAGGTACCGTTCGATGAAAGGGGCCCCAGAATCGAGCTCGGCCCAAACTTTTACTTCACGCAGGAGGACATTCTCTTCGAGTACTGTAAGAAGAGTCCTGCGACCTCATATAACGTCTCAATGCCATCTTGGATCTTGGGTGATGTTGCTGCCTCGGACATGACCACTATCTATCCACTGGCTATCTATGCTACCGTACAGCGCAAGCTAGGCCGACCGCTCGCTCTCCCGGGAGACACTGCTGCATGGGAGAAGATTATGCCCATGAGCTCGGCTAGTCTGAACTCGTATTTCCACGAATGGCTTGTGTTGCAAGAGAGCACAGCTGGGGAGAGGTTCAACACAGTCGATGACTCGGAGTTCACATGGATGAGTGCTTGGCCGGTCATCGCAGGATGGCTCGATATGCCTTGGCTTCCTCCAGTTGAGGAGGGAGACGGCAAGTACGAGACAGTGGAGATGCCATCAAGGCCCAGAGGGTAGGACACCACATGAAGTTCCGTTGCCGACGCCGGGCTAACTATTCTTCCTCAGATATGGGCCTAAGGGGCGATGTCGCTCTACATTCAGCTTCGCCGAGTGGGCGAAGCGAGCAGAAACAAAATCCGCATGGGCAAGGCTCAAGCAGGACCATGGTCTCGTTGCCGATCCGCTCGAAGGTGCGGACGGCATGTTCTCCGCGCTACAGTTCTCATTGACTATGTCGTGGTCTTGGGCGACGAAGTAAGTGACGAAGGTCGACGTGGAGAGAAGTCCTCGTTAACATGTGAGCAGGATGAACAAAGCCCGAAAATTCGGCTGGCATGGCCATGTCGATAGCGTGGAGTCGATCCAAGAGGTGATGACGAGCCTTGCGGAGCGCCGAATGCTGCCACCACTGAAGCAGAAAGCTTGACTGCCTTGATTGCTGCCTGCGCAGAGTCTGCGAGACCTCTGAATGAGCTCGAGTATACCGTCGACCGCAACAGACAGTTGCGGACAGAGTGATGACCATGACCCATTCTCGAGCATTATCAAAGACAAGGATCAGCGATAGCGCTCATTATCATGGAGAGCTGACGCTTTGTTAGTGCAATATGAACAAGGACAGCCGAAGCAGGTCTCGAGATGTTCTTCGAATCTTAAGGCTACCATTCAATGGTCTCTTGGAACTGTAAAGGTTTGCTACCATCGAGCGGTTGCTGCCTTGTATACAACACCGTTGTCCAGCGCTGTCCAATTTGGAAAGTAGGCAAGGCTATCGAGATCCTCGCCCACCCTGGAACATCTGCGGAACTGGTGATATCCGCCATCGAGGCTTCTTCTTCGAGCTCCACCTGACGCTCCGCACTGGACGCTGCCAGCAGACCATCCCACAGCCCTTCTCGGCAAGGATAAGCTCGCAGTAGGTGAATTGCTTTGCGGCGGATGACCGGATCGCGACAGCTGCGGGCAGTATCATACAGCGGGCCAACAAGACTGAAGTCCAAAGTGAACCGATATTTGATCGTGCCAGGACTTTTGGCGTCCTTGTCGGTCTCGCTCAAGACGCTCTCCGCAAGTCCGATCACTTCCCCGAAACGAGTGTCGTATAAGTCATACAACGTTTGGTCGTCGTGGACTGAGGAATACTTCATCTTGATCTCGATGCTGCCCCCTATCATCAATTGCCACACTCTTAGGACATTGGCTGCGCGCCTCTCTGACGTCGTCATCTCCACTGACGCAAGCATGTCATCGAAGGCTGACGTCCAACTGGCGAGCTTATCTTTATACATCCTTAAGGAGAGCAAATGAAGGTCATATGGCCGTTTGAGGGCACTGGTGTACAGTATGTGGGTGTTGTTGTAGCACTCCAGATGCTGTTTCGCCTCGGCCACGGACTGGAATCGCTCCGGCATTTGGAGTTGCGAGATGTCGTCGTGGCGAGGTGGAGCGGTCTGACCAACGACAGAAGGCGACAAGAGACCGGTTGCCTGTGATTGTAGGCGACCGACGATGAGCTCGAGAATCTCAGCGGGCTACGCAGAGCTCGTGCGACTGCACTGTTCGTAAAAGAGCTTTACGGCGCCTTTGATCAAGGAGAGCGCGGAGAGGTAGTGACCTTGAATAAGCTCAATACACAAAAAGATCAAGCACGATGCAACGTAGCTGTCGACATTGCTGACTCCGCTGGTAGGGCTGCTCAGCTTATCAAGATGTTTTCGTATTGCAAGGCTGTACTGCTGCAAAGCAAAGTCATCCTCGGTCCTTTCAGCTTCTCCGGTCTTCGAATAATCTTCATGGAGCGATCCAAGTGCAACCACAGCGTAGCGGATGGCTGGGTCTTTGTACGTTGCTTGGATAATGATATGGTTCCAGAACTCGTATTCGTAGATGCCGGAGACCTCGCGACTGGTCCTCTCGAGATAATAATAGAACGCTCGGTGCTCTTTGAGCGATGTAAAAATGCCGGGAAGCGGTTTGGGAACTGAAGAACCTTCGACAGCAACGCAAGCCTCCGCCTCCGCAGTGTCGTATCCGTCGCAGACCCTCCCAGTTGTCACACATCGACGGCAATTCGGTCTCGTCTCGTCACATTTCACTCGTCGGACTGCAGAAACACGTTAGCCTGCACAAATGGGTGCTAATGGACTCGTCGAGTCTCGACTTGGCATAGAACTACTCTTGCAGGTTCGACAGCCACTGCGTGTCTTTGGGCGCTTCGCTCGCTTGCGGTCCTCTGGCCTAACTCGCGGCATGGTCAGTATCGAGATGACGGTCTGTCGACGGGCGATGTACATACGAACCCTTTGCTCACGATACTTCGATTATCGGTCTTGAACAATGGTCCGTTGTGCATGACTCCACAACAGCCGCAGGCGACGAATTACCAATCGTAGGATCATTAAAGTTTGTCCTTACGAGGACCCGCACGGATCCTCTCCTCTCTTCAACATCGTTCCACTCCCCGTCAAGGGCCATCCGATAAACCACAGCGGACGATAATGTGTCCCGGCCGCCATTGCGTACTTCTTCATACCGGTACTCGTATGGCCATCCAACTCATGGCCGCAGGGCGAAGGCGCAGTCGTCAGGTTCTGTTGCTCCCACTTGGAGATAAGTAGGCACAATCTCTCATTATCTACCGTTGGTCGTATCTCATCAACATCCTTTCTCCCTTGCCCATCAAATCACCATCGACCCACATACTCCAGGATGTACACGCATGCTTGCGCCGCTGTCACCACACCGGACACTCTTTGGTCGTTTTGTCCAAATGCTGGCGCTTCTTACGCTTTCGCTGTTTTCTTTGGATTGACATTCATGGCTCATGTCGCCCAGGGTGTCTATTACAAGAAGGTTTATACATGGGTCATTGCTATGAGTGGTAGGTCTCTGATAGGCAGAAGCCTTCCGTGATCGAGCCATCGCTAAACTCTACTCCTGTGTCTAGCCCTTTGGCAAACGATAGCGGTAAGTAAAGTCCCGGCCATCACGGTGTGAAAATATGCGTACTGACTCCGATATCACTGTATATCTTTCGGAGTCTCAGCATAAACACGCCGGCAAATCTCGGGAACTATGCTGTAGGTCATACCGATCATTTGAACGATCTCCCAATATGACAACAGCGCCGAAGCTCTGAGCGCACGGTGGGCAGCACATTGGGCTCTACTCGAACTTGGAGATCTCTGTTGCGCCAGCAAACTGCTAGATCGATACTTTTCGGACTTGTACTCGCAGCCTACCCTTGCTGCCCACACTCATCTCAGACTCGCGTCGGCTTGTACAACTCTGGCATACCTGCTGACAGTTCCTCCCACAATCCAGGCATGGTTCGTCCTTATACTCGTCGCTCCGCTCTGGACCAATGGGTTCGTCTATGTGAGTGTACAAAGCATCTAAACATCACGCGCATACACTGACCCGCATTGTTCCAGATGGTAATGGGCCGCATGGTCTGGAATTTTACCCGGCAGGCGAAGATCTTGGGAATATCTGCTTGGTACTTTACGAGCATCTTCGTCGTCTTAGACGGTGTGTAAGTACGACTCGGCTCTCATACTGGAATCCTCAATCGCTGACATACTGTAGGGCATTCGCAATACAGCTCTACGGAGCTGCATCGACGCAGTCGGGCGGTACGATCTCAAGCAGTGAAGCATTGAAAGGTAAGTTAGCCCCACCTCATTCCCTTGTCGGGCGGTACGATCTCAAGCAGTGAAGCATTGAAAGGTAAGTTAGCCCCACCTCATTCCCTGTGCTGAGAACGAACACTCATGAACATGAACAGATCTTCACATCTACATGGCAGGTGTGGAATCCAGCAGTTCTTCGTAAGTTCAAAACATATAGCCCGCCTTGATCCACACCACGTGCTCCACTACCGAGAATCGGACTGATCATGTGGACAGATCCTAGTGTTCTTGATCTACGCTGTTGCCTTCCACCGAACGATTATACGCGACAAGGCCATGGACGAGGCAACGAAGTCACGAGCTTTGACGCTGCTGTATTCTCTGTACGCATGTTTGACATTGATCACAGTACGTACATCTCCGACCTACGATCCTCGGTCGAATCACTTACATGAGACACAATCAGATGCGTATCATCTTTCGAATTTGCGAGTACTCGCAAGGCTTTCATAGCTCCTTACCCAACCACGAGGCATATCAGTACTGCTTGGATTCTCTTCCAATGCTGGTCGCTCTTGTGGTGCTCAACGTCGTTCATCCTGGGAGACTCATGCCTGGCAGCGACAGTAATTTGCCCTCGCGGAAGCAGCGGAAGGACGGAATCAGGACAAGGTCAAATCTCGACTCTGTCAGTCGCTCCGATGAGACAAAAGTGAATGTTCTATCGAGCGATATGAGCGCAGCTTGAAGCCGTTAAGTTGGCTTGGAGAAGCATGCAGTATGCGCACACCGTCAGCGTAAGGGTGCATAGAGGCAGCATACACTTATCCGATCTACTGTATTTCTAGATGTGGTTCGCACTCAACAGTTTACAATGTACATATTCACTCCTAGCCGCCCTCCCCCCTCCGAGGCTCGGCATCTTCTGCCCACGGCAAATGCACACTCCATTCGCCTAGAATCATCTCTCGGCAGGACTCTGTGATATCCACCATAGCAGCTCTTCGGGATGTTTGCTCTACCCAGAGCAAGTCGACTCTTGCTCATCGACATTGGAGTCCGTCTCGTCCCCACATGCTCATCATACAGCCAAACCGCTCTGGAGATTGCTTTAATCCGTTCCGGTCAATCTGCTGCCGGTACGCTCCTGCCATACGAAGAAAGCACTAAGCTTGCCTTGCACCTGCGTCCGCGGGAAGAGAGCTGGATAGCTGGATACGAACTCCTGGAGTCGCATGTGCATCCTCGCTGAAGCTTCCAATCTTTTCTTCTCGTCCTCTACTTCGCTATCGCCGCCAACTACCTCGCCGACCAACTCGATCTCTCCCACCTCGTGCTGGAAAGGTTTAATCCCCGGCATATCATAGCTCGGGGCTGTGATCATGTCCAGGTCCATGCAGATGCTGGGCTCTCCGTCTTGAGGAGAAGAGTTGAGAACGGTGCATATGGCTGCAGCTTCGTGAATGGTCCAGCTTTGCCGAAGTGTGTCGAGATCGGCCAGCACCTCCAAGTTAGACAAGAATGTGCCTGGCATTTGACCCTGCAAGACGTTTTGTACGTTCGCGAGGCCTTCAACTTCAACGATCTGAGACTCCAGATAGTCTCCGGCAAGCTTTAACTTGGCCTCCCATTGAGTGACAACCGATCCTTCAAAGATTGGTGGAAAGCCGCAGCTTCGAGCCGTTCGGGTTTCACGACGCCTGATCCAGATACCGGCCTTGGAGAGCTGGTCCTCGCAGTCGTAGTAGATATCTCGCATCATTCTACTTGGCAGTCGTTCGAACTTTGGGCTCAACTGGTGGTGAACGTTGGAGGTGTTGCCAGCCAAATGGGCTTTAAGATTTGCTGTTGGAAGGAATTTGTGTTCCACCTCCAGGTGTGAAGCCATCGAGTTCGCGCCAGTTGTCAGATATCGGGAGAACCGGGACAAGGGTGTTTTGGAGAGTCGATACATCTTATCGGCAGAGACCTTGCGTGGGGACATCAAAGGACGGGAAGAGGAAAACATGTCTCATCGTAGCAAACACAGCACTGCGAATGAGTGGACCGTGCATCTTTACCATGTGCGTGAATCGGATGCTTTGGAGAAAGCTGGAGCAAGACGAACGGATACCATTCACATTCTGGTGCATGTTAGTCATGCTCGGTGACTGGCCAAAGACTCCCGGCAAATCCACGGGAACGATGGATGAGCACTGCAAGTGCCGCAACCACATCCTCTCCAAGTTCAGGCTATCAGCTCGTCCTCACCATCTGGGGTGTAATCGCTAGCTGGACTTCGTCTCCTCGTTTGGGATCCTTCTTGACCCATGTTCCCACACGCCTTCGACCTCTGCCAGCAATGCTAGGTACGCTTCGTCCTTGGTGCCGTTCGTGTCAATCTAAGAAGGCCAGCTGGCCCTGCACTCCAAGGTTACAAACCAACTCACGACTTTCAGCAGGTCCTCATAGCGTGCCCGAATAAGCAGAAGGTTCCTAACGTACTCTGCGTACCACCTCTCAAACATTGCTTCGTTGTCACCGTCTTCACGGTTGCGGCAAACAAAGCGATCCCTCGCCACCTCCTCCTTGCACTCGAACAGCCAGACAGACCGCGGTCTTCCAATCTGTTTCACACACACTTAGTTAGCAATGTACACTTGGGTCGGCAACAAGTAAGCACTGCATGAAGTAAATACGATGTGCTGCGGAAGGAGCGAAGCACTCACCTCCTGCTCGAACATTTGTGCGCAGTCATCTGATCTTGGGAAGCCATCGACGATGAATTTGGTGTGACCACTCTTCTGCTCCAGCTCCAGCTTATGCTTAGTGATGGCGACCATGACTCCGGCTTCGACCAATGTGCGAGCCTTCAACGTCTGCCTGAGACTATCGGGATCAAACCCAGCAAACGCATCTGGTACATGCGGAACGGAAGGGTCACAGAGCTCGCGTAAGTAGTCTCCGACGGAGAAGTGGTATTGGCCGTGCTGCTCTGCGATACGTCTGCACTGTGTCCCTTTGCCGGATCCTGGAGGACCGACAACGAAGACGATTGAGATGCCCTCCAGAGTATGCTTGTCCATCAGGCTGGCTTGGTCGGCTTTTCTTCAGGGTTGATACCGGTGTGAGACCGATCTACTCTTCGGCAAGGCTTTATATCCATGAGTCAGGCACTGGTGCCTGGCGGTGGTGCAAGGGATGGTTCTGGCATACGGATGGAAGACTGTTCTGGAAGGCCCATACAGAGTACGACAGCCTGCGGGAAGCGTCAAAGACGTTCTCAAATCATTGAGAAGGCTCCAAGCAAGCGTCGAATGTCGCACAACACGCAAACAACACACAAAGCGTCGCTAGTATTTAATATCGTCTGCAGCCGTCCGTGCTACATCTCTGCAGCACTTCAGCAACCATCGTTCTGCCACCAGAATGGGCCTTCTCACCTCCCTGTTGCTGAGTCCCTGGGCCCTGATCGTCACGACCACTCTGTTCGCACTCACTGGATCGCTCTACTACCTGCTCCGTCCACGACTTCGTCTCAAATTCCAAGACAAAGCTGTCCTTCCAGCTGCTACCACGGAGAAGCTACTCTCGGATGCTAACAAAGGTATCAGCAAGCCCGTTTCCGTCAACTACCACTTCACCCGCAAATGCAACAAGGTCTGCGGTTTCTGCTTCCACACGGAAAAGACGAGTTATGTCGCAAAGGAAGACGACATGAAGCGTGGACTGAAGTTATTGAAAGAAGCAGGCATGAAGAAGATCAACTTTGCTGGTGGTGAGCCTTTCTTGTACCCAAAGCAACTCGCCATGCTCTGCGAATATTGCAAGATCGATCTACAGCTCGAATCGGTGTCTATCATATCCAACGGCACCAAGATCACAGAAGACTGGCTGCAGAAGTACGGACGCTTCGTCGATGTCTTGGGTGTGAGCTGCGACAGCTTTGACGAAGCCACCAACATCGAGATCGGACGCGGCACTGGCAAGAACGTCACCCAACTCTTTCTCATCCGCGGTTGGTGCCGCGATCTGGGTATCAAATTTAAGCTAAACACAGTCGTATGCAGCTTCAATTGGCAAGAGGAAATGGCCACAACAGTCGAACAGCTTGATCCATTCCGATGGAAGTGCTTTCAGGTTCTGGAAGTGCAAGACGAAAACGACGCATCGACGACCGACGCAGATCTCGACAAACGCAAACGCAACGCCAAACGCTTTGTAATATCCGACCAGCAGTTTGCCGACTTCTGCAACAACCACAAACATCTGTCGTGTTTCGTTCCTGAGTCCAACCAATTGATGGCTTCAAGCTATCTCATTCTGGACGAATACCTCTGCTTTCTGGACAAAGGCGACGGCAAAGAGAAGCAGTCGTCGTGTATCCTAGACGTAGGTGTTGCTGAGGCCCTCAAAGAGGTGTACTGGGATCAGGCGGCGTTCGCTGCGCGAGGTGGAGTGTACGACTGGAGCAGGGTCGGTGAGGAAAGTAAAGGCTGCGGATCGGGTTCTACAGCGCTTGAGTGGTAAGTGCGTTTGCCATGAGCAACTGGCGCTGCAATGGGACTGCTTGAAGCACGGCTGGACGCGTGACGAGCTGGGAATCGGGTGTCATGGAGTTCGATCTCTTTTCTCTGCAATGTAGGTTCGCAACCTACTGCTCGCTCTCGCCGTCTCTCGATGCGCACACTGCTTCGTGACGACTTCCTCGCCTGCGTGAGCTTCGGTAGCCCTTCACCCTTTGCTTCCAGCTCCCTAGCCATCGTGATACCTGAGCATATTCTCGTGGGATCTTCGTTGTTGTGCACGATGTATCTTGTGTTCTCTCCACAGCCTTTCTCAAGACTCAAGAGGTTCATTATGCACGAGCTCTTCCTCTGATATCTTCTTCAATGCCCAAGGTTTTTTGTTTGGTTCAATGGATGGGTAGTTGCAACGTAACATAATATCGGCTCGCCGTTTGCCACTGGGAGTGGGACAGCCGCCAAAGGAGATCAAAGAATTTTGGCGTGGAGACATGTGCATGACTGCAAGACCGGAAGAGGCTTCGCTGCTGAGAGACGAAAGGCGGTTGTAAGGCGTCTCTTGGTAGTTTTCTAGCACGTTAAGGGTTCTCAGGGTTGACTCTCTTGACGCTAGAACGACTTGTAGCATCTGCCCTGCCTCACCATCTGACGTCGAGTGATCCAGCGTGGTCCGTCACTCTCGTCGCCGCTTATGGAACGGACTGTGGTGGTGGGTCATCTTTTGGTTCGTTTTGGCGTATTCTGTGCGCGATATGGTCATTATGGCGGTCAACGCAGGGGCGAATGTGATCAGCGCTACGTCTCTTACCTTTGAGAACGGCATATTTGTGAGCAGCAGCTTCTCGCTCGTGACAGACCTCGTCCGTGGGTGTTGACTTTGCTGCTCCTCAGCACGAGTAGGCCCAATCTCAATCGATTCCTGCGCAATCTCTTCTTCATGAGCTCGTGATGCCGGAACACTGGATACCATCGCCGCCGGCGACAAGGGTGACGGTCGTGGTCGGGGATGAAGATTCTTGCAGCCTCCTGGGGTCTGCTGCCAGCAGACAGTCAACGAAGTGATAGAACAGCAAGGGTAGTGATCAGTAGTTGTCCTCGCAATGGTGCTGCACAGGCTTCTGAGCAGTGCAGCGAGCTCTTTCCTCTGTCACAACAACGCCGAACACCGGGCGCCATCTTAGAAGGCACACAACAGCGGGGACGACATGATGGAGATGATACTCTTCTCCAGGGTCAAGCAAGATGCTTGACGACTGATGAAAAGATGGTTGGGCCTCTTTCTTGCGGTAGTGCAATGCAAGCGAGTACCCGTTGATACAAAAATTCCGATGCAGCAGATGCCACATCAAGTTGTGACGGAGCGCGGACGCATCAACGACACGGTGGCAGGGACTCAGTAATTACTTCATTGTCGGCCTGACCACCAGGGTAAACGTCTCTGCAAGGCACCACTAGTCAGCGGTGCTATGCAAAGAACGTTTAAAAGCAATTGCCATCAAAAATTGCCATCCACTCGACGGTGGCTTGGACCTCGTCCCATGAACAGACGGATATGAGGAGGAAAAGAAGAGGAATTCTCGGAGAAAGAGAGCGCATACAACCTACCGCAACGACGCTATACCGTATATGGTAACAACGGGACGGGCCTGTACGGAACTGAGCTTGAAGAAGCTATGCCGAGGGCGGTAGGGTCCAAGCGGGTGGCCTGGGAGGTATGTGAAGCTATCCAGTCGTCGGCCGTGCTGTCCCGGAGGTTGTACGATCGATATAAGGCGTTTCTCGCAGGTTTGGAGACCGGCACAGCGTTATCAGATAGCTGATATCACATGCTCTGTGGCCCTTATGGAAGAGGTCGATGTATTGCAGTGTTATGTGGTCGTTCAATTCGTTGTCGTTGAGGTTCTCCCGCTCGAGAGCAGGCCGTAGTCGTTCCTTGGCCCGCTATAACGGCAGATGTCGTCAAATATGACGTGGAGCGATCGTATTGCAGCAGTCACTGGTTGTTCTTCATCATTCTTCAATGGCAGAAGGATATGCGAAAGATATGGGTAGCATATAGATGTCTGTCGACCGACCTTACCACTTCCGCTCTCAGCTCACGCATCATCGCAAGACCTTGACCGCGACCCATCTCGCCATGAACGACAACAACAACAGCCAACCTGACAATCTCTTCGTTACCCAAGAGCAGTACGATGCGATCTGGGCGCTTCTCGAGCCGGCCGGCGATGTCGACATGACTCCAAGCCAATCGCCCAACATGGTGCCCATCACGTCGCCTGCAATGACGACAACTGGGTACTTCGACGCCTCATACGAGTCACCGACGCTATCTCCTCCGAGCAAGTTCAACAGCGATACGCTAGACGGTAGCTTTGCGGAAGAAGCGCACTTCACCAACCGTGGCCTCTTCTCTCACGAGCAGAAAGCACTCATCGGACACTACTGCAACGAGCCTCCATCCGTAGTTCTCGAACGCCTTCAGCAACAAGACCCATCCATGACACAGACCCGCCGGCAAGTCAAAGGCGCGGTTGAGAACGAGCGGCGGAAGCAGAGGCGAAGGGAGCCAAATGGACCGTGGACACAAGAGGAGGTGGATGTTGTCAGGCAGAACCTTGACAGACGGCCGCGAGACGTGATGGAGCTGCTCAGAAGCAGTGTCACCGGCTTTAGGAAGAACGTCGATCAGGTACGGGACGTGAAGAACCAGCTAGTGGCCAGGGCAAAAGACAGACAGCGCGGAGGGACGAAGACTACAGACAACAACTATGTGGAATGATCAGCAAGGATTTGTCAAGGCAATATGTGACTGTTTAGATGCTAACAGTGTTGAGGACAGTCAGGTACATACCGGAGGCAGAGCTCAAACACAGCGTATCTCATGCATCAAACTAGTACTGTCGTAGAATGACATATCATCAGTGCCAACCAGCAAGACACAAACAACGAAAGCCATATAAAAGCTCCGACAAACAATTCCAGGTGATCGTCAACGTGCAAGTTGGGCATCACAAGTTTACATTCACTCAGCGGGACCAAGTGAAGTCGAAAGAGGGTCTGTGCGCTTCCACCTGCCCGCTTTTGAACCTTGTCCTCCCGACAGGCAGCTCGACGCGGTAGGTGGACGACGATCGGTAGCTCGTCATTATTGTACAGCTATCACTGGCGGCGGGACTGCAGTGAATCCACGACGATGTACATTTGGTGTAGTGTGCGTGCCTGGTGCACCTTGTAGCTGTACAGATTTCCTCCGCTGGTCGCAGACACCAGACATCGGCCTGGCGACACGATGCCTTCCGAGAGCACGCCGTTGATACAGCAGGTGCCAGTAGCAGAGCACCGCGAGCGGTATCCGCACCGTTCGGTATACCGACTCCTCCGTATGAGATAGGAACGCGTTACTAATGTGCATCAGCTTCGCCGATACTGTACCATCGCTCTTACCACTGTACCACTTCTTACCCTCCTAATCATCCTATTCTGCATCGCGATCGGCGGCGACAGCGACCTCTTCGGCGAGCACGAGTCATCGCGCTTGGATTTTGGAACTAAAGAAGTCGTTGGGCGGACAGTACCGCACGCGGCATGGCCTGAAAGCGATGGACTGAGCTACAAGGCGCTCAAGAAGATCTTGTCCGAGACACCCAACCCGGACAAGGCGCGAGAATGGAGCAAGTACTATACGGCGGGGCCGCACTTGTGTGGGAAGAACTTGAGCCAGGCGGAGTGGACGAGAGACAAATGGCTGGACTTTGGCGTTCCGCAGGCGGACATCGTGAGCTACGAGATGTACCTCAACTACCCAGTTGATCACCGTCTAGCATTGCTGGACGGGGACGATGTTGTATTTGAGGCAACTCTCGAGGAGGACATTCTGGACGAAGACCCTACATCTGGTCTGCCAGACCGCGTGCCTGTATTCCACGGCTATTCTGCGAGCGGCAATGTCACTGCGCAGTACGTGTTCTGCAACTACGGGACCTACCACGACTTTGAGGATCTTGAGAAGGCCGGTATAGACCTGAAGGGGAAGATCGCCTTGGTCAAATATGGTCACGTCTTCCGCGGGCTCAAGGTCAAACGAGCCTCCGAGATGGGCATGATTGGAGTGGTAATGTACGGCGACCCTGGTGACGACGGCGAGATGACCGAAGAGAACGGTCACAAACCGTACCCGGATGGTCCAGCACGAAACCCGAGCAGTGTTCAGCGAGGCAGTGTTGAGTATCTAGGTATCACTTCCTCACCAATCAACACGGGGCTCTAGCACTGACGTACCAACAGGCATAGCAGTTGGTGACCCTACCACAATCGGCTACCCATCGAAACCTGGTGTCCCCCGCCAACCGCTTGAAGGCAAGGTTCCGGACATTCCATCGCTCCCGATATCCTACGCAGAAGCCTTGCCACTTCTCAAAGCACTCAACGGCCACGGTCCGAATGCTTCCGCATTCAACGAGTACTGGCAGGGCGGCGGGCTGGGCTACAAGGGTGTCCAGTATAGCATTGGTCCAACGCCACCCGAAACTAGGCTGCATCTGATGAACGAGCAAGACTATGTCATTACTCCCGCGTGGAACGTGATAGGCATAATCAACGGCTCGGTCTCAGATGAGGTGGTCGTGTTGGGCAACCATCGAGATGCCTGGATTGCTGGTGGCGCTGGGTAAGCAGCCATGGAATCCTTCCAAGCTCAACGAAGACGCTGCTGACAATCTCTCTTTTCTGCATTGTAGAGATCCCAACTCTGGCTCAGCAGCATTGAACGAGGTGGTGCGTGCTTTCGGCATTGCGGTCGAGAAAGGCTGGAAGCCTCTTCGAACTATCGTGTTCGCCTCATGGGATGGTGAAGAGTATGGCCTGCTCGGTTCGACGGAATGGGTAGAGGAGTATCTACCTTGGCTCAGCGAAGCCACCGTCGCCTACGTGAACGTCGACGGCGGAGCACGAGGACCACACTTCACCGCTTCTGCTGCTCCACTTCTCAACAAGGCAATTCTTGAAATCACAGGCGAGGTGCAGTCACCGAACCAGACCGTCAAGGGACAGACTGTGCGCGACACCTGGGATGGCTATATCTCGACGATGGGCTCTGGCAGTGATTTCACAGCCTTCCAAGACTTCGCCGGCATCCCCAGCATCGACCTAGGCTTCGGTGCAGGTCCGAACGATCCGGTGTACCATTATCACAGCAATTACGATAGTTTCTCCTGGATGGACAAGTTCGGTGACCCTGGCTTCGAATACCATGCCACAATGGCGAAGATCCTTGCTTTGCTGACTGCGAAGCTTGCGGATGAGCCACTGGTGCAGTTCAACGCTACCGATTACGCTGTAGGCCTGGACAAGTACCTGCAGAGTGTCAAAGAAAAGGCCAAAAGCTCGGACATGGCCGCCCTGTCCAAGAGCACTTTCCACCCACTCGAAAAAGCTATCGAGCAATTCCAGCACTTTGCAAAGGACTTCGACGCCAGCGCCATCGCTCTCTCTGAGCTCGCTTCCACCCAAATGTCACCGCCGAGCCTCGCACAACTGTACCAAGGGATCCGCGTGGCCAATACGAAGTACAAGCTCCTCGAACGCCAGTTCCTGTATGCAGGCGGCCTTGATGGTCGAAATTGGTTCAAGCATGTCGTCTTTGCGCCGGGCCGATGGACGGGCTATGCAGGTGCCACATATCCAGGCCTTGTGGAGTCGATCGAAGATAAGAACCAGACAAATGTTGATAGATGGGTGGAGATCGTGGAGGGAACGATCAAGAAGGCGACCGACTTACTTATACCTGGGTGATGGGGGAGGCCTTGTACAGATTAGACGATTGTACCATGATATTATGAAGATACAAACAAAGTGAAAAAGCTCGAAGACTTTTCTCCCTGTTCGCGCGACACGATGTAATCTTGGTCTCTGCTGGGACTGGAGCTGGAGCTGGAGCTGTTCCCACGGCAAGCTGGTGACACGACTCAAGGTATGATGATCTAGACGCGCAAGCAGATGAGACTGGTCATGAGTTGCTTTCTGCAGCTTTTATACTATCGAAGAAGAGGAACAGCCTCCATACCTCTGGCTGAGTGAACACGACTCACGTTCACTGCCCTTGTCATCCACACTTCATCGGATCGTTGTCCATTGGTCGTTCAAGTCCGCCACCCGTGCCATGCACATGATCTCTCTACCTGCAGGTGTATCCACCGTCGATGAGGAGATCCGCACCTGTGCAGTACGTGCTCGCATCAGAGCAGAAGAAGACATAAGCACCCTTCAACTCCTTCGCATCACCGTTCCTGCCCATTGGGATCATGCTCATCCAGAGGTTCTGCGTCTCCTTATCGACAAAGTCGCTCAGACCGGTGTCGATGTAGCCAGGCGAGATGCTGTTGACGCGAGCAAAGTCTCTCCACTCGTTCGCCAGCGACTTGGCCATGTGGATGCAGCCGGCCTTCGCGACGTTGTAGCTGGTCTGCTCCTGTGGGTAGTTGGCAATGTGTCCGGACATAGACGAGGTGATGACGAGAGATCCATGGCCTTGCTCCTTGAATAGATGGCCGACGGCTTTGGCGCAGTTGAACGTGCCGTTAAGGTCGACATCGATGACATGGTTCCAGGCCTCGACGCTGCCGTCCAGGATTCCGGAGTCGGCGGTTGCGCCTGCGTTGGCGACCATGGCGTCGATCTTGCCGAAGTCCTTGACAACCTCCTTCACGAGCGCCTCAACGGACTCGTACTTGTCGACCTGGCACTTGTAGGCCTTGGCCTTGATACCGTATTGCTCCTGCAGCTCTTTGGCGTTCTTCTCACCACCTTGTGGGCGGGAGGCGTAGGTGATGGCGACGTCGGCACCCATCTCAGCGAGGCCACGTGCGGCTTCAATGCCCATGCCGCGAGGACCCGAAGCGCCGGTGACGAGGACGACCTTGCCCTTCATGGACAGAAGGTCCAATAGGTGTTCTTTCTTTGGGACTGGGATAGGCATGTTGGGTGGTGTTTTGGATTGATTTGGTGTTGATTTTGTTTCTGGTGGTCAATGGTCAAGAGTGAGAGATGGTATAGGAGAATTCATTCAACACGAAACACAGAACCTTCTATAAGCTCCCGACCACCCCTCAACCGCCGTCTTCACGGTCATAGTGGGGCATAGCTACGTGCATGAGGGTGACGAGATACTTATGTAACCGAGTCGGATGGCTCAGCATTCGCTGACCTTCCCGGATGTGCCTCGTCAACATCGATTCAGCACTGCCTAATCATAGCAAATGTCTCTGTGCGGGCACTTCAATCGATGGGTATGAGATGAGGCGATGGATGTCGTTCTCGGTGAAGTTTGAACGATAAAATTGTCCCTCTGACCTCATCTCCCCCACCAATGAACCTTGTCGTCGACACCAACCGATGGCCTGACAGATCTGGACTCGACAATACGGTTGCAAAGGGCCGATTACGTTGGTGTATCGGCTCCATACACAGTACTCTGTGGCTAATTGTTTACATGTACTTGTACCATTGTACCGGGCATTGTGCCTCTCCAGTCCATGAGAACGCGCTGGCGATGACCGAGCTCGGCCAGCCGATGACTACAAGCTGACTGGTGTCAGCTCGCAAGCTGTACATGTCTTGCATATCCGTATGAGGCACCCATAGTGCTTTACGAGCTCGACAAGAGTGAAGCGGAGCAGACGGATCAGTATGGCATTGGCCCGTAACAGAAGGATATGACTGATGACCACACCTTTCCTTTCGCGAAGTCCCTCTCGCAGGCCCTCACTGAACAACCACAACAAATTTCTGCGCTGAAGCGCTCTTGACCCGATCGCAAGCCTCCTGACAATATTCCAAGCCCTTCCCAACTACCACCGCGTCCGGTTTGCACTTCAACGTGCCGTTGGCGAGCGCTTCCGGCAGCCACTTCTGGTAAATCGCCGGTCCGACATCAGAGTACTTGATATACGAGCTGTTGTCTGTGAGATGGTCAACGACGGTCACAAAGAGGAGAGCATGTCCCATTGTAACTCACTGTGCCCCCATTTCACGCCATGCGGTAGGTTCCGGTCCCAGGGCATCGGCTCTGGAAGAATGGATTCGACCATCTGGTTACCGCCGAGCTGATGCACAATCTCCGCGCATTTGATGTAAGTGTCTGGAGCCATGATACAATTGAACTGGTACGGGAGCAGGTCAGCCTGGTTCTCCTCTCCCATTCCCTCAAGAGTATACTCACAGCACCAGCAAAATCACACCCCGTCAGAGCTTCCACCACGTCCTCCACGATGCCTTCACTCTTATGATCAAACGCCCAATCCGCCCCAATACCCTTACAATACTCCAAATTATGCGCGCTAGCTGTAGCAGCGACCTTACACCCCGCCGCCTTCGCAGCTTGAATCGCACAACTGCCCACGCTCGAGCTTCCGCCCCAGATCAGGACCGTCTTGCCGATATCCTTCGGCTCCGCCTGTGGGAATGGTAGAGCCAGCGTGGTCTTCTCAAACAGCCCAAAGCACGCCGTATTAATGCCAAGCGGTAGTACACAAGCATCTTTGTACTCCACATTATCGGAGATCTTGCCCGTCAACTCTGGTCGCAAGTTGCAGTAGAGCTGGAACGTTCCTTTACCGAGGAGGTCTTCAGCGTGATCGCAGGAGCCGGTGACGCGGTCGCCGACTTTGAAGGATGTGACTTTGGAGCCTACGGCTGTGACTTCGCCGGCGGCGTCGCAGCCTAGGATTGCTGGGTACTCTTCGACGATCAAGCCCAGTGTTTGGATCGCTGAGTCAACGGGATTGATGGCGGTGGCGTGGACGCGGATGGTGATGAGCTTTTCGCCTGCGTCTGGCATGGGAGATGAGTCGATGTTCAAGGGGTGGGCATGCTTGGAGGAGAGCCAAGCTGCTTTGTTGGCCATGGCTGTTGGTGCGAAACGAGGATACTGAAGCGTGTGAGGGTGATGCGAAAATGACAGCTGCTGTATTCCCTCGAGCGGATACCAAGAGTCTTATGTACTGCCCGCTTTGAACTGAATGCGTCGTATAGCTTCGTCCATGCTTCGTTGTAGTCGTCATCTTCCTGTGTGTACGGGGGTAAAGGTGGACCTAAGAGCTCTGTGTCCGCTCTTGCATGTGTACAGGAGCAGTAACGTGTCCACACGAGCCTCAATTGGTAACGGTATCGAAGGCTGGGCCTGTAGAGATATGTGAAGCGTCGGATATCGGGAGGATACGATACGAAAAAGGTGCTAGCGCGTTAATTCGATTAGAAAGTCGGCTAGCGTGTTGCGTCGTCCCGTGGTTCCGCAGAGTACCTTTCGCACCTGCATCCCAGAAGGAGGTTAATAATCTCATTAAATCGATGTTTCGAAACCAGTGATATTGTGGTGCCTGGAGCTCTGTCATCCTCCGTGCGTGTAGAGTTATGCAAGGCACACCACCATATCGCCTGCATTATGCACTTCAGTTCTCCAGCTCCTTCTCAAACTTCACCGGGTGCAGCAACATCCCCCTCAAACACATCCGTCCGGCACCTGCTTCTTCCCGCATCCGTCCACCCTGCCCACCCTTCCCTTCCTTCTTGCCCTCAATGAACCCAAGCCACCGTCTCCACATCCTCCCCGAGAACACAGAGTTATAGTAGAACGTGCTTCCAAGCAAGTTATGCTCACCCCAACCAAAAGGCGATTCCTCAGGGTGGTTTGGATGGTTAAGAGCTTGATTCAAGAAATCCATATCCCAGTCTCTGTCGAAGTACACCGGGTGTGGTGCGTAAACTGCTTTGAGCCCATGGTGCAAGCACACTGTCGGTGGCCACATCTCGGGAAACATGGTGTGTTTGTGGTGCCAGACTTCTTCGTGCATGGTGTCTATCAGGCGTTTCGACATGCGAGATAAGGTTATGATGGCTGCACGGCGGGGTGGGATTGGCAGGGTAAGATCGTAGCCTGTAACGTCGTTGCGGAAGACCCAGTTGGTCTGAGTTGGGTCGAAGATGGGGTTGAAGACGATCAAGTCTGCATCCTCGCCAACGCCCCATTCGTATCTATCGTCTTCATAGCTTGATGGTGGTGTGGTCCCGTTGGATGGAGGCACCAGCCCATCGTCCCCGCGGTACGGCACGGGGCCCCAGATCGGCAGGGGACCACTCTGCTGGTAATCATTGCTCTTCTTGTCGTCGACTTCGGTGTCCTGGAAAACATTTGTCGTGAAGTTCTGGTAGGTTCCATCGTGCTCCGGGATCCAGAACCGACGGTTCCGCTCCCACAAGCCTTTTCTTGGCTGATTCTTCGTCCACTCACTCACTTTTGAAGTGAGCTCATAGTAATGCCCGGTATATCGTACATCCATCTCCCAGTTCCAGAAGAAGTCGTACTCCGGATGTTGCTGGCTGAACCACTGCAGAGGGAAATGCGCGGAACGGTAAACTCTATGGGCACTCGAATCGACCATGTTTGCAAAGTTTTCCGAAAATGGACCAGGGTAGTACATCTTCATTTGTTGGACGGACCACAACGTGCTGATGTTCCAGAACTCTCGTGGTACTGCTTCTTGCAGAGTCTTTTGGTAGACATCTTCATCAGCCCAGATTGGAATGGTATCATTCTTGATGTGCACAAGAAGATGCACGTCGTACTCTCCGCCGGACTTCAGAGCAAGCTCGCTGACCATAGCGCGCATGGCCAATATCTGATGCTGGTCATATGTGTAGTCCGCCCAGGTACGTAAGACAAACGCATGCCGTTGAACTCGTTGCATGCCGGCGGGCTGCTCGTCTGCGAACATCGCCTTGTTTTTCTCGAAGCAGCGTTGCTGGGCGTTCTTCCAGTCTACTCCAGTCCAGTTCGTGTAGCCTGCCTGCTCAAAGACCTTCTCGGAACCTTCATGCTCCGTATCCTTGCCGACGAGCTTGCCGAAAGTCTTGTCCTTGGGAAAGTTCAGCAAGCCATGCTCTCTGAGGTTATCGTCGTAACTATAGCCGTACGGTCCATACCTTCCAAAGCGGTCGAAGCACAGATCCTCTCTCATGCCGAGTTCGTCGTAGGACCCGAACAAAGGCTCAGGGTGGTATTGCGGTAGACCAGGATACACGTAGACATCGGGAACCGCTACCGTCTCGTCTTCGTCAAGGAAACACTGAGTCACGGAGTGATACTCGTTCCCGTGCTGCCGCATGGTGTGGTCCGGGAACGGGTCAAACTTCACAGGATCCAGCGGCGGCATCTTCGCCAATCCGGTCAATTCGGCTTTTAACGGTAGCGATCTGTTGTATCCATTCTGTGGCGTATGATCGAGGTAAGGTACAAGATTCCGTACTCCGTTGTAGTATCCATCGAGGGCTGCGAATTCTTGCCAGGCGAAGGCATTGGGAACAGGCGGGTCGACCTTCCAGGGGCCCAGTTCCGCCAGATACAGCACTATCAGCGTCCCGAAAACGATTGATGAACTGCATATTGCTAGCCGTAGGAACCATCGTTTGTCTCGCCTTCGCGGTGACAGCCACCGCAGCCTGCTCTCCTGAATCCACATCGTTTCATCGGCTGGCGGGCGCTCCTTCCGAGTGTGAACATGAGGTCATGTCAACATTCGCGTCATGTACTTCCCGTCCTGATGGTTGCATTGGGCAATAGTCGATGGTTCAAAACAGTTCTCAAGTGATTGTTGAACATTCAACTAGCTGCCTAAGGACGACGCCACCAACTTTGACAGGGAAGGTGCAATCGACGGAACGGCCAGAATGAGGTACATTTTACCGATGTCGAGAGACATCTATAGGACAACACTATATGATGCATGATGGCCGTACGACCTGCGCGTTCGATTTAGGAGAATTCGGTGGGCATTCTCGTGGAGGCATGTTCGTTACCGAAATCTGTCTCTTCCGTCTGTTGTTTGGAGTCTTGGATGGGATGCTATTTCGGATGCTCTTTCCCGAGACTTCGGCTGTAGCCATGGAGATCCCGATCCAGATCAGCCAATGAGATGCTGCATCAATCTCCCCTCGAGATCAACAAAGTCACCCTGGCTTCTTCTCGAAGGAGTGGCTCCCATCTTGTAGACCACATCGACGGGCGGCTATTCTGTGCGCATCATGCTGTTCTGATTGGAAGACATGGACAACGAATAAGGTACAACGCAGTACACCACGAGTATGGCCGCATCTTCACCTTCGTTTCACTCACCAAACAACGACAACTACAACGATCGCGAAAACGATGACGCTGCAGGACACTATCTTCGACCCGGCGGCTCTCGACAGGCCAGGAAGCTGCAACTCCGCAATGCTGGCTTTCGCGGAGGCACTGTACCAACGAGGAACCTAACGCCCAAATCGATACCATCAAGCACTTGGTCTGCTGCTGGAGACTCAGGCACCGAGAATGTACCTCCATCCACGACAGACGTGCGCACGCCATCTAATGGTCGGCGTGTGTCAAGCGGCATCCTGCAGGATATCGGCAACTCTACCATCACACGGCGGAAGAGGGCCACATCACGGCTGGTATCCAGCAGATGGAGTGGTTCGGAGGGCTCCGGCGGTGAGGAGAGACATGCCTTGAGATCCATATCGCAATCTCAAGGTAAGGGTACGATACGGCAAAGGACAGTCAAGACCAAGCCGAAGGTGAACCACAAGCGGCGGTCCGTCAGCGCTGAGACCAGCAAGTACATCGAGCATCTTGAGGCGGAGCTTGCTGCATCCCAGTCGCAACTATCCCGGATCAACTCGCCTACTGTAACAAGACAGCAGACCACCAAGATGCGCCACATTGATGCGGAGACACGGCTACTGCAGAAGGAGATCGAGGACTGGGAAGCGAAGTACGAGCAGCGAGTACAAGAGGAGGTGGACAGTCATGCAGAGATCGAGACGGTTTTACGAGGACGAGTGCGAACACTGGAACAGGAGGTCGATGAGACTTGCTTCCAGATGCAGGAACTGGAAGCGCGACTGCATCTCGCCACACAGAACATGGAAGCCGTCGAGACAGCCAACGTGAATATGGAGCGGCGGATCGAGATAATGTCCGACCTATTGGCCGCTTCGCCATCGAAGATCGATTTGCATGCAGAAACTCCTGGACGAGCGAGGAGAAACAGTCGACCAAAGTCAATGCTGCCACGATTCCCAACAGCAAGCTCATTGATGGGCTCGCCGGAACGACAGTCCCATACGCAGCCACCATCACCTCTTCTGACCTTCACAAACTACAGCCCTAACCTGATTGCCTCCCCAGTACAATCGGTCTGCCGGCTTGACATCTCATCGCAGCAGTCCGACTACATGTCTGAAGCGGAGTCCGTGTTCAGCGAAGTTTCTGCCAACGGCGATAGTATGACCTCTGCAGAAAACCTCGAGTCGCAGCCGAACTTCAATCCGTGGAACCTACCACCTCCTTTGCCGAACAGGGCGAGACCAGCAAGACGGATGCGAAGATTTGGTGCGGGCAGTTTCGGCCCAAAACCACTGATCCTACCTTCGACATTTCACGGCGACCACTTCCCGCCCGCGTCTGCATCGGTGTTAGAACGTAGCGAAACGACACCAGCCTTCTTCCCGGACCGCACGCTCAGCTCACACGACAGCCACAGCCCACTCCTCGGAAGGAGGCGAGCGTCTACTATCGCGCACGGAGAGATACTAGCCGTGCTGGATCCCTCTCCCTTCTCGAACGAACAGCTTGAAGAATGCGGGGAGGAAACGCTGATGAGCTTCAACGCCTCTTCTTCGCCTAGCTCACGGCCAGTCCCTCGAGACTTGTCGTCCTTTGGATCAGCGAAAGGAAAGAACCTCATGGAGGAGCTTACGACCGCCTGGACCAGCGACTCTGCTTTGAGCAGCGAGATCGTCGTTGCAAGCGACGAGATCGCGGGAAACCTTGAAGTCGCATCTGATGGTGCGGATGCTTCAAACAGACTTGGAGACGGTACTACCCTGGTTCAAGGGACTTTCACATACCCTCAAGCCTTCAACCCAGTCGAAAGACGCGCAGCATCTTCTTCAACAGCCATCGCTCAGCCTCAACACCATCGAGCTTGCTCGCAAAGCATCAGTATACCTGCAACTCACTCTGCCTCCGTTCTCGAGCGCCTACGGTTCTTGTTCGGAGACTTGTGGAGGTCTCCTCTGGATCTCGCACGCCACTTGGTTCGCACGGCGCAAGCATGCATGCGCATCCCTCGGACCCTACTCAACATCCAATGGTGGCTGGTAGGCGCACTCATTGGCCCGCTAGCTCGTCGGCGAGCCTTCCACGAGTTGACACATAGCCACGACAACGAATCTGAACATTCATATTCGGAAGACTCTTTGAGCGAGGACATTGAGGCCGGTAACATGGCCTACGGCACGCTGGACGAAACACCGCCTCACTCGCCATCCCGTAAAGCAAGCATCCGCAAGAAGAGAGCAGCCCATAAGGTGCGCTGCCCCCATCGCCGCGCCAAACACAGTCCGCTGCTCTGGGTGAAGTTCAGCCTCACGATTGCCCTCGCCCTGGGTGCGGCTGTCAAAGACGGCCCGGGTAGTCTGTTGGAGACCACAGTATGCTCCTGTCAGCGGACGAGGTCTGCTTCTCCGGGCATGCTGGAAGATGAAGAGCCGGAGAGCCTGATCTGATCGGGCACGCTAAGAACCGCATGTGTTATGTCTAACGAAGAAAGTACAGGTCTCTACTGAACGCCTATGGCTAACGGCTCTTGGGTAGGTTGATAGAGCAGCGCAGAATATGTGTATCGATATGTAGTTTATGAAATGGCACCAATGATAGCTGCCGCGATTTCTGAGTTTCCAGGCAAATCCCACTTCCAGCTTCCTCAGTCGGGACCTGAGACCGACTTCAACTCCCGCTCTTGAGCCGCTCTGCGGATGCCGTACCGAGAGCGGAGGCACTCGACCCGTCATGATAACGAGAACAGTATTCACTATAAATCGTCGACGCACAGGTAGGTACACATTTGGCGCTCTCCACTTTCATCATTCCGTAGCCACTAAAAAATCCCTTCCAACAAACAACCCGCACCATGAACGGCCACTCCAACGCCACAGAAAAGTCCTCCGACCCAGTCCCCCTCTGGATCGGCGGCAAAGAAGTCACAACTTCCACAACCTTCGACGTAACCAGTCCAGCAACCGGCCAAAAACTTTGGTCGTCCTCCTCAGTCTCCCCAGAGCAAGCCGTGGAAGCAATCGAAGCCGCCAAAACCGCCTTCAAAACCTGGTGCAAAGCGAAACCGGCCCAAATCCGTACCATCTTGCTCAAAGCCGCCGACATCCTCGACGCCCGCAAAGATGAAATCGCCGGCTACATGATGCAAGAAACCGGCGCCCTGGAGAACTTCATCCAATTCAACCTCCAAGTCACCGCCGAGAATTTCCGCGACGTAGCTGGCCGCGCAGCGAATATCACGGGAGCGATCCCGCAGACCGGTACCCCCGGGCAAGCGGCGCTGTTGTTTAAGGAGCCGTATGGGGTGGTGTTCGGTATTGCGCCGTGGAATGCTCCGTTGATCCTTGGGTCGAGGGCGTTTCTTTATGCGATCGCGGGTGGGAATACGGTGGTGTTGAAGGGGAGTGAGTTGAGTCCGAGGACGTATTGGGCTTTGGGGAGTGTGATGAAGGAGGCTGGGCTGCCTGATGGAGTTTTGAGTGTGATTTATCATCGGACGAGCGATGCGGCGGCGGTGACGGAGAGGGTGATTGAGCATGCGGCGGTGAGGAAGGTGAATTTTACCGGGAGTACGGGGACCGGGGCGATTATTGCTGCTAAGGCTGGGAAAGGTATGGAGACTTCGTGGCGGTGCTTGAAGTGGGTTGAAGTGTATTGACTCAAGGGACAGAGCTCAAGCCCGTCCTCATGGAGCTCGGTGGAAAGGCCTCAGCAATCGTTTGCGAAGACGCCAACATCGAGAATGCCGCTATGCAAGTCGCTCTAGGTTCCTTCCTGCATGCCGGACAGATCTGCATGGCCACCGAACGAGTTCTCGTACATCGCAAAATCCTCGACCAATTCGCTGAAGCGCTCAAATCTGCTTCAAAGAAGATATACGCTCCTGATGCCGAAGCACCACTCCTGGTAGCCACGGGTGGTGTCGAGAAGAGCCATAAACTCCTCATAGACGCAGAGTCCAAGGGCGCAAAGGTGTGGTATGGCGATGTCAAAGACAAGGAACAAAGTGCTTACAGAATCCGACCGGTCATCATATCTGATGTGAGGAAGGAGATGGATATCTACTACACCGAGTCTTTCGGACCGTCTGTTTCGCTGATCGCAGTGGAGAGCGACGAGGATGCGATTGAGATTGCTAATGATACTGAGTACGGGCTCTCCGGGGCTGTGTTTACGGAGAGCTTGGGGAGGGGGTTGAAGATTGCGAAGGAGATTGATTCTGGGGCGATACATATCAACAGCATGACTGTGCAGTAAGTTGACGCACTTTTGACATTCTCGGATGCAGGCTGACCTCTTCGACAGTGACGAATCGATGTTACCGCATGGAGGTGTGAAGAAGTCTGGATGGGTAAGTCGATCGTATCACCATTAATATATGCCGGCTAACACCTGCGCAGGGTCGGTTCAATGCTCAGTGGGGCATCGAGGAGTTCTTGAAGCTGAAGACTGTGACATATATGGAGTAGCATCACTCAAGCCTGCCGCAAAGTACAGCATCCTGGCCAAATTGCCGCCAGCTGGTGTCCTTTAGTCGAGCAGCATTCACTCTTACTTCATCCTGCACTTTCGGCGCTGGTGAAACCGTCACCCCTCCTTGTCCCAGCCAAGTAGGAGCAACAGTCACAATGAGTGAGTCCACCAACCCAGGTTCTGCTAGCAAGTCGTTGATCACTGTGGCGCCGCCTTCGATCATGACACTTCGAATGCCTTTCTGCCATAGCGCCTTCAGAATGGCCTTCCACTTAAGCGTGTCAGACTCTGGTGGATTCCACGATATATCAGATGACCAGAGTCCGTCATCATCCACAAGAAGTCGTTCGGGCTCAAACATGAAGTTCGGAGCTCTAGCGACGACGTGAGCCGCATGAATCACCCAAGGCACTTTGCCTTCACGCTGGTTTGCCAGTGCCATTGCTTTCGACTCATCCACACTCCAGCGCCACCGAGGGTCAAGCACAACAGGCCGAATAGCAGTAGCCGGGTCCGTGCCAGGATATCTGCAGTTCAGGCTTGGGTCATCCGCAATGGCCGTATTCACACCAACTAAGATGGCGTCGTGGTACGATCGCAGGTAGTGGGTCATGCTTTTGGTCTCGGGTCCAGAGAGAGTGGTCCGTACCCCAGGGGATAGTGAGATCATGCCGTCCAGGGAGCAGGCGTACGTTAGGGTGACGAAGGGCCTGCTGACAACGTGCTCCTGTGCGGAGGTTGTGACAGGGTCATTTTGGCGTGGTAGATATGGTGCTATGAAGGTTTCTTCTTCTCCAGATAGAGCCTTGATTTCTGTCATTTGGACCGGCATAAGGCGGCATTGAAATAAGCTCAAGTATCCAGTGTCTTGAGTATCAATCGCTTACTCAGTGCTATCGATGCGTGCGGTGTACCTTCACTGAATGCCACCACTACGCCCGCTCCTGCCGTCTCTGGTTCGCACGTGACTTCAAGGAACTGTAGTCCTCCAACAAGGATCTCGAATTATCTCAAATCTTCAAAAGTCGTCCGATCAGCCCTGCGAAAGTGAGGCATACGTCTTCTCAGCTATTAATCTATAATGATTGCGTTCTTTGCCAAAGAGGAAGTACGATTGCCAATCATAGAGATCTCTCTTTCCGATGCAGATGCACCTCCTCTAAAAATCTCCGCTCGCACACATTGTTATTTGACACGATGGTGACAGATTGCAGCCCAAGCATCACAATTGTAATATGCTTGTAGCACCCGGGAATACATCTAGCCACTGACGTGCTGTTCTCGCTGTTGTGCAAGAAACAGCATCAAATACTCCCTAGAGAACGCTTCGTCGACATTATGCACGTTCGCTTACCGTCCTGGTAGCTTCAGCCACGCATCCTCCTGGCGTTTCAATGGGCACTCGGAGCGCCTCTTGAACAGACGACACAAGTGCTATCTTGGTGCAAATCCACATCCGGCAATTGCTTGCCAACTCGCTCGCCATCTTCAGTATGTATGCACCAATCCAGGACAGCCCTGTTACCATCTCCACGAATTAGGACCCCGGCATCCCACGTCTTGGCGCTGCTGCCGAATGTGCCGAACCGACTGAACGGAGAGCACACTGATTGGCATGACAAATATGTGCGAAGTCCCGAATCTTGATCGATTGCAGATTCGCTGCAGGTAGACGCGATCGTTGTGCGACCATGGGCGACACTCCGTGAAAATAAGCATGATGGCTCGTTACCAGCCGTGACAATTGATTGCGCCATCCGCTCGACCATTTGGTACACCCCTGCCTAAACGCATGCATCCGTGCGACGCTGAGATCGCCATGACCTCCCTCTTCTGGCCTCGACACGCTCAGAGGCTGCAAACCTGTGTGGACAACACTTGCTCGCTCATCACACTCCAGCGCTACGAGCAAGCCAGCATCCTGGCGTGGGGGTAACGAGATGTTTGATGCTACGCACTTCCTTGTATGAGACACCTGTGAAGTGCGAGCAACCGACTACATTCAATATACCTGGTCCTCAGGCGAACAATCGACTTTAGAGGTGCGACTGTGCAAGCGCTAACATCGACGGTGCAGACCCGGCGCTGCGGTTTGCCAGGGTTTAGGCGAGGATCCGGGAGCAACCTTGGGGAACGACGAGCATCACCATTACCATAGCCTTGGGGCTGTCAATCCAAGATCTGCCTCGAGGCTTGCACGCGAAATTGGTTTCCGGGATCAATGGCGACACTACTGTACACCCGGATCCGGGCCCCCGCTCCTAACTCGCATCATGGCGCTGAAACCAGCACCACTATCCTCTCGACATGACCCTGTTCTGCCAAAACGGCACACCATGTACCCCCCACCGATCACGGCTATATTGGCTGTGCAACATCAGGTTACCTCTCGGACTGACATGGCGAGATCCACCCTTGGCCGGCAGCTGCTCCCCGCCAGGATGCGCCTTGCGACTTTAGATCAAGCTCATATGCATGATAGACGAGTCGAGCGAATGGATTATCCGCAACTGCTAATGAGTAGGCCACCGCACCACACGAATGCGATTACCAGTTGCGTGCACGCGGTCTAGCCACGTCTTCGGGCAGGGAATTGTCATTCCTAGACGGTTTCCTCATTCGATACGCCGGACCAGCGCCTCACTCTGGAGTTCGTCGACAGACTCGTTGGATCTTCTATGCAGGAGTTCGATTGCAGGGCATATCTCGCCCATGATGTGAAATGGCGCCTAGGGCCCCCGATGACATCCGTGGCCATGGTTGAGGGAGATGTTGTGCTTCATTCGCTTATCTAGATCGTCCTTCCATCTTGACAGGTCCGCCGATGCAAAGTTTCCATTCCGCTGGGTCGCTCATGCAGCATGTCATCGTCGTGGGCGGGACATGGACCATCAGCCCCAGCTCCTGTTGCTGCGTCAAGTTCCGACAGCAAGAACAAGAAGCCCGCTGCCTCAAGACAACTCCTGTCCTGTACGAAGTGCAGGGAGAGGAAGGTCAAGGTACGTTCCAAGGATCGAGTCGACTGTGTTCGCCGACGTTGACGATCGATGTAGTGTGACCGAACAAAGCCATGTTCAGCCTGCTGCGGTCGTGGTCAACCCAGCCAGTGCGAGTTCGTCGTTGGCGAGGGCAACGACTATAGTCCGATCCCGCAGTCCTACGAGATTCGAAAGCTTCGGGTCGAGAACCAAAAGCTGAAGGAGAAATTAGCAGCTGCTGGTCTGCAAGTCTCCGGAGATGAAGACGAGGATGAGACGAGTGGTGGCTCGAGAGCCGCCGCGACTCGACAACGTCGCTTCAAGACACACGATCGATTCGACAACTTGTACTTTGGAACGCCCGGACTTGCAACGATCGTGCACGAGGTACCTCAACGTCAACGATCAGTCGTCATGGCGTCAAGTGCTAACGCAAAGATAGCTTGCCAGCCTGCACATGGGTGGTGCCCAGTCACTCACCCATCCCATGCCGAAGGGCAAAGACATGTACGCTCCCGAGGAAACCACGTATCCTTTTCCAGTCATCACCAAGTTCTGCGACACCGCGCAACTGTTGGAACTCCTCCCTGAGCGAGAAGACCTCTTCGCCTGTCTAGACCTCTTTCAACGTCGTGCTCAAGCCTGCTCGTTCCCACATATGCCGGACGAGGTAACGAAGCGGGAAGTCGAGAGGTTCCTCAGCGACCGTGAACGCAACGCAGAGCTCTTCCCCGATATGTTGGCATTGATATTTGCGACGTTAGCTACCGGTCTACAGATGGGCCAGTACGATCGAAACGGAGCGAAGTGGACGGAGAAGAGCACGGAAGATAATCGTGAGGTCTACGGTACGTTCAACCGTTCGTTCAATGGAACTTACATTCACTGATGGTCCTCTAGTCACTGCAAGTATGCAAGCACTACGAAACGGATCATTCATGAGTCGACCCACGCTGCTCGGCCTGCAGACCCTCATCATGATGGGACCCTACCTCACAAACAGCGGTCGCTTCCTGGACGCCTGGACACTATTCGGAACGACCATAAGATTAGCACATTCCATCGGCGTACACCGCCATCCAAGCCTACTAGATCCAACGCCATCACTACGAGAGAGTCAAATCAGAACGACACTATGGTGGTGGATGCTCCACATGGATCAGCAATATTCCATCACGTTAGGGCGACCGCTCGGTATATCTGGTATGGGAGACTGTCCGCAGCCAGAGATCTCGACAACCAACACTACCATGCTGCGACTCAACAAGTTCATGGACGAGTACACCATCCTTGCCCGTCAGGTGCTCAGTAGCACTGATATGGCCAACATCCAGCGCATTGACGAGTTCACCGATAAGCTCATCAATCTTTGGGAGACAATGCCGGAAGCGCTGCAGTTCAACGAGAGCTGGCTGCAGATCACGACACAGCTGCCTGAGTGGCCGCTGGAAACTTTGTCTGCCTGTAAGCTTAGCATGAGTGCCGTTAGCCGTCACCACCAACTGTTGCTGACCTCGTTGTAGCACTCTACGCCAAAGTGCAATCGCTTCTGATCCTGCTCAACCGCCAACGGATCGAGCGCGCACAGGCCGAAGGCTCACCCGACATGCAGTACAACGTTCTTGGGATACTCGAGTCCAACGCCCGCCGTCTACCGTACCGAGGGCGGCCTCTGGTCGTCAACTCGTCCTTCTCGATCCTTCAGACATTGATGTTCTTCTATCATCGCAACAAAGCCGTCCTCATCTGCTGGACCATGGTTCAGCAAGCCTTCAACGCCGCCATGATCTTACTCCTCGACTGGTGGGAGACAGACAACAATGCCAATGAATGGATCATCAACCAAGCTTACGGCGTCTTCCAGGAACTCAACGAGCACGGCGTGCACAAACTCGCTGAGCTGGCGGTGAAGCGCATCTTTGCTGCCATGCAACAGATCAGGGAGCGCCAGCAGCAACGCGAAAGCATGAGCAGACGTGTGAGCGACTTCGCGCACCCTCCTGCTACTATGTCACCCGACACAGCGCCGATGCTAGACTTTGGCGGCGACACCGTCATGGGTAGCGCGGGCATGTTCCTTCTTGAAGATACTGGCCTCCAATTCAGCAGTGGACCGCAGTACCCTACCTTGCGTCCTTGGGGCTGGGACGTCATGTCCGGCGACAATAGTGCGCACCCTTCCTGTCCATCCGGCCCACCAACGCCGAACGTGCCTTCACCTATCATTCCCGTCAGCCAAATCAGCGCAGCAACCTTCCCAGTCATGTCCACTGCCCACGCCATCGGCCTCCAGCCCCGCATGGGCCCAAGCCGTCGCAGCACAGCTCCTGTCCCGAACTACGGCTGGCCAACGTCCGACGACGCCATGTTCCAGGCGCAAGCGAACTTCACCTCCATCAACGCTACCAACCCCATGCCGCCTCCCCAACAACAACAACAGCAAGAATGGATGCAACAGCTCCAACACCCCCCGTACCAACAACTGCAATACCAGCCCCAACCCCAGCAGTCCTACCATTCGCACCCTCAACCCGCCATCCCTCCCCGCACCTCCTCGCGGCAGCCGCATGGCGTGCCCTATGGGCTTCCGCACGTACCGCCGCAAGGTAATCAGCAGCAACAACAACAGCAACAGGGACAGTCTTTTTCCCACCTTCGCGGTCCCCGTCACAGCCACGCCCTGACCCCGACACAGCACTCACAAGCCCAGCAGGCTTCTCACGAAGCGAGCCATGGCCAGGAGCAGAGCAGGGGCGCAGGCACGGGCGGGCGGCCGCGGACGCACCATCGGCTCGAGAGGCCGGGGCAGGCGGGGGTGAGGCGGAGTACGCAGAAGAGGAGCAAGTGATGCTTCAGAGGGGGGGGATGGAGGGGGAGCTTGGTGGGGTGCAGGGGTGGTGGATGGGGCATTTGTTTTGGTGATGTGGGATGAGTGTGCGAAGTGTTCAACATAGTGACTGGGAGTCAAGTTTGGTTCCTGTGGAAGTGGTTCGGTAGCGTCGCGCTGGAGATGATGACGAGACGGTATGAGTGTGATTTTGGAGATGGGACGGCGGGTTTTTGCAAGATCTTCCGGTTTGCCATTCATTTGGCTTGGGTTTGGTTATCTATTTACATGCGTGTTGTATCTCGAAGACTCTTGCATCTTCATACCTCTCTGTACTTTGTGCAAGTAATCTTCCCGACGATAGACTTCCGGCTCGATCTTGCCGATCGTGGCCGAGCTTCGGCACGTGAGGCGCCACTCCGTCGTCGGTCGAGTGTTTGGTCGGGAGATATGTCTCATGTACAGCCTCGCAGATACAGTCGAGATACACCTGCCCTCTTCCACAGTCTTCTAGCATCTGTATCCCGCATCCAACCTCGATTATCCGTCTTGCGGCATGATCAGCGGCCTCGACCAGTTATCGTGATCTCCCCGGCTGCCGTACTACACACAGCACGCGACCTCGCTCAGCGGGACGATGAGCAACCCTCCACAGTACCCTTCCTACCCTTCTTCATCTACACGACCAGCAGGAGATGCTGACGACCTAACATGGCTCGACTTCCTACGCACTGCGGGCGGAACTGTGGGCGCTGAGCAAGCGAGAGCTCTTACGGCTGCAGCTTCCACCACGAATACAGCGGATCGCAAACGCCGCCACCCTGGTCCTTCGCCGGAACGACGAGGATATTCGTACACACCTCAATACGCAAGCACGGCAGGGAGAAGACCGTCTGGGATGAGTGCGGCAGGTGGGAGTAGTAGCAGCGCTATTGATCTTATATCGCCGTCCCCGCCGCGACATCGGCCGCAGATGCCGCAACGAGGGAGTGGGAGTGGGAGTACGGAGAGTATGAGGGCTGCACGGCAGGGTATAAGAGGTGTGGGGCTTGGAGGCAGTATGCGGGCGGCGAGAGACTCGTCAAGGCGGGACAGCGACCACATCCTCCCACGCTGGCAGCCGGATGCCGAAGTCAGCAAGTGCCCGGTATGCCTGACAGAGTTCCACTTCTTCTACCGCAAGCACCACTGCAGGAAATGTGGACGGGTGGTGTGCGCTGCGTGCTCGCCGCATAGGATCACGATCCCGAAGCAGTATATCGTGCAGCCGCCTTCTGGTTCGGACGGAGAGGATGCAGTCCCTTCGTCACCAGGCGGAGGAGGAGCAGTAGGACTATTTGCCAGGAACAATCTGGGCGGAGGCGATGTGGTTCGAGTATGCAACCCCTGCGTGCCGGATCCGTGGACACCGGAATCGGCGGCAAGTGCACTCGAAGCACGACAACCAGCGGACGCCAGCAGTAGGAGAAGAGGCAGCGACCAGGCCTCCCTTCAACCCGACCGCTACCGCAACATTCTTCCTCCAGTCCCACCGCTCCCGGATACTAGCAGCCGCGCTCGAGCGCACACGCACCAACCTCCACCTACGCCCTTCAGCCGGAGCGTTCCACAACACCCCTCCAACCCTCAACACCGCGCCGCCATCGCACCTATGAACCCACCCGCCCGATCATCAAGCCACCGCTACAGCCAAAGCAGCGGCACCCACGCCCCTCTACCCCCAACCCCACAACACTCCCGCCCTCCAATCCCTACCGCACCCTCAGCCCCTGCGCCATCAAGACACCGCAGAGAAATCCGCGAAGAAGACGAATGCCCCGTCTGCGGCACCGAACTCCCCCCCGGCACCGAACTCCGCGAAGCCCACATCCAATCCTGCATCACCGACCGCTTCTCCGCCTCCACCTCCTCCTCTCTCCCCTCCTCCTCCCTTCCCAACTCCGCCCCGCCGACGCGACCGTCACCAGGCGCCATCCAAACCGGCCCCTCCCCCTTCTCCGCCGAAACCATCCCCACCCGCCCGCGCGCCACCTCCTACCGTCCGCGCGGCATGGCCGTCTACCGCGCCACGGAAAAGGACTGCGTGAGCGAAGACGGGGAAGCGCAGGAGTGCGTGATTTGTTTCGAGGAGTTCCAGCCGGGGGATGAGATGGGGCGGATGGAGTGTTTGTGTAAGTTTCACCGGGGGTGTATTAGGCGGTGGTGGGAGGCGAGGGGGGGTGGCAGTTGTCCTACTCATCAGGTTTATGGGGAGTGAGTGAAGTTATTGTTTGTTGGAAGGGGTCGAGGGGGAGGGATGGAAGTTTTTGGGTATTGGTAGGAAGGATGGGGACGAGTTATGACTTGATGAACGCGCGCGTTGGATATTTCTATGCTTAGATCGTGAAGATCTGGGGTATCGTTCGCAGTACTTGAAATCCAATGCAGGGAAAGCAATGCTATGCGTGGCAACTCAACGCCACTAATACTCCATAACCCGAACTCCCACTTATACTCATCCTCACCCCAACCCCTAAAACCACGCCAAACTCCACAACGCAGGCAACTGCGGCCACCTCTCCTGCCACCCCGCAAGTACCTCCGGCACCCTTTCATCAAAACCTTGCCTCGCTGTGCCCCTCCCATTTTCCCACCCACCATCCCCATCCCCCATCCCTCCTGCAACTTCCTCCCTCGCCTCCCGAGCAGCCCCATTCAACGCATCCGCCAGTTCCAGAATCGCCTTCCCCCCCACAAGCGCCTCCTCGTGATTATCCTTGATATCCACATTCACCACATGCACCGGCCGGTTCAGCGGGCTCCCGCGTGTGAGCAGGTCGTCGAGCACGGCATCCCAACACCGCTCTTCGCAGGTTATTACGACGTCCACGAGGCCGGACTCTGTGCCTAGGGACCCTTTGTCTGCGCTGTAGTCTGCCAGATCTGCTTCGCCGCTCTCTGTGTCGGCTGGAATCCGTTTTCCAGTCCTCGGATACCCGATGCGCCAATCCTGCCACCGCTCCGGACCCCATTTGACTCCCTTGTTGCGCTCTAGCATGGGTAGGATCCCGTTTGCGCGATACAACCGCTCATCCTTCCCGCGCAGCTCGTTGTAAATCGAGGAGTAAGAGGTATTATTAAACGTATAAACATTCGGCGCATTTATTGACGGCCCCGGCAATCTCACCAACGAGCCTGTGCCAAACGAGATTGTCGGATACCCGCCTGGTGGGGAAGGGGTGGTGGTCAGGCGCAGGTGGGCTTCCATGCTGCGGTTGTTGTTGGAGGCGCAGACGGTGCAGAAGCGGAGATTGAAGTCTGATTCGAGGGGGGTGGGGTGGCCGGGGGCGGAGGAGGCGGAGTGGTCGAGTATTGATTGGGTGCCGTTGGGTGGGGGAGGGGAGGTGGAGAGGGGCATGGAGGTGCTGTCGGGGGTTGCTGAGGGTGGGGTTGTTGGGGAGGGGGTGGCAGGGGCGGAGGGCAAGGGGCGGCGGCGGGGGTCGGTTGACATGGTGAGGTTGTGCGTGTTGTTGTTGAGTGGTGGTGTTGTTCGAAGGTGAGGTATTAGACTTTGGTTCTTAAAGCACGAGATCTCACAGCTTCCTAGATCGGCAAATTAGGCGAGGCGGGAGCTAACCTCACTAGCGCGATGCAGGAACGAGATCTGGGGAAACTGATGTCACCATTCGAGAATCGGTCTCAAGTCTGTTGCGCCTCTCCTTGATATCTGTATTGTTTTAATGGCATATGTTGCGCACCTTACATCGATCTGTAGGTAGATCACATCTAATACAGATCAATCTCTCTCGTACATACACAATGCCAGTCAAGCGCAAAGCCACCTCCCCCGTCCGGCCCTCTCCATCCAAGAGACCGCATACATCAAATGGAGAGGCGCAACGATATGACTACGAGCAAAGCCGAATCGCGGAGAAGTACGGCATCATCAACCGAGATTACTATCCGCCAGAGATCAGCAATGAGCGTTGCGAACAGTATAACAACAACGAGATCTTACGTCCAGTCGAATTGCTCGAAACAACGATCAAGAAGACAAAACCTGAGCGCGAGGAGATCAACGTTGGAGAATGTGTAGTGCATTGGTTCAAGCGCGACCTCAGGACGCGGGACAACACCGCTCTGAGCAGAGCAAGCAAGAAGGCTGAAGAAGGAGGCGTGCCATTGGTATGCATGTTCATAGTGAGTCCGCAGGATTATGAAGCACATCTTACCAGCGCACCGAGAGTAGACTTTGAGTTGAGGACACTGGAGGTGCTGAAGGCTGATCTCGAGGAACTGAACATACCGCTATATGTGACGACCATCGAGAATAGGAAGGACGTACCCAAGCATATTCTCGAGAAGTGCGCCGAATGGGGTGCTAAGCACATCTACTGCAACATCGAATACGAGGTCGATGAGCTGAGAAGGGAGGCGAAACTCACGAAAGCCTGTCTAGCAAAGGGTATCGACTTCACCACCGTCCACGATGATGTGGTCGTCCCTCCTGGAGCGTTGAAGAGCGGCAGCGGCAACCAATACTCCGTTTACTCCCCCTGGTTCCGCACCTGGATCAAGCACGTCCACGAACACCCCGTGCTCCTCAACGAAGCCGATCCCATCTCTGCCAACCCCCTCTCCGCAAAAGAAACCTTCGCCGCCATCTTCGCCTCCTCCATTCCCTCCGCCCCACCCAACAAGTCCCTCACAGAAGCTGAACGCAAACGATACGCCAACTACTGGCCCCCCGGCGAACACGAAGCCGCCCTCCGCCTCTCCCGCTTCCTCGCCGAAAAGATAAAAAAGTACAAAGACCTGCGCAACTTCCCCTCCCTAAACTCCACCTCCCTCCTCTCCGTCCACCTCTCCTCCGGCACCCTCGCCGCCCGCACCGCCATCCGCGCCGCCCGCGACGCCAACAGCGTTACTAGACTCGACGGCGGTAGCCCAGGCATCACGGGCTACATCTCCGAACTCGCGTGGCGGGACTTCTACAAGCACGTCCTGTGCCACTGGCCCTACGTCTGCATGTCCAAACCGTTCAAGTACGAGTACGCGGATATCGAGTGGGAGTACAACCCCGCGCACTTCACCGCGTGGTGCGAGGGCAAGACGGGATATCCGATCGTGGATGCAGCGATGCGGCAGATGAACGAGATGGGGTATATGCACAACCGATGCCGGATGATCGTCGGCTCTTTCCTCGCCAAAGACCTTTTAATCGATTGGCGCCTCGGCGAACAATACTTCATGACCCGTCTCGTGGACGGGGATTTCGCGTCCAACAACGGGGGCTGGGGTTTCAGCGCGAGCGTGGGCGTGGACCCGCAGCCTTATTTCCGAATTTTCAACCCGGTGTTGCAGAGTGAGAAGTTTGATGCCGAGGGCGAGTATATAAGGAAGT
>JAABUL010000700.1_pt1 | contig 70323 bp, 60 predicted proteins | sample 5559151 | NCBI WGS metagenome assembly JAABUL01 (sample SAMN10711876, study PRJNA513368) | rock metagenome | isolation source: Antarctica rocks | place: Antarctica: Victoria Land, Pudding Butte sud | reverse complement strand
TTCTGGTGCTCACTCCCTCCAGGTACATCGCCATCAAGGCCAGCACCAATGCCTTCTCACTGCGTTGGTAGCGAGCGAACAGCGCGGTCGAGAAGGTGCCTTCGCGATCTTGGGGCACCATCAGCGTTAGCGTCCCCACCCGGGTGTGCAGTGTTCGGGGCTTGTATCCGTTGCGGTGACCGGTTCTGGTGTCGTTCCGCTCGTAGGGCTCGGCACCGATGTGCGTGGTCATCTCGGCGTCGAGCAGGCCCTGCAGCGTTCGTTCGACCATTGTCCGCAGGAAGTCGCTGTCGTCCAGCAGTGTGCCTTGCGGTCGATCATCGGTGCTCGTACCATGGGTTGTGGCCATCGGTTTCCTCCTGATAGTGGGGTTGTTTGAAGAGCTTGTTTCACTATCGTGGTGGAGGCGGTGGCCTATTCTCTCACTCGGCCACCCCACTTTTACAGAGCTTACCGGACACTACGGGCTGCGCTGCCTGCGCGCGCTGGCTGCAGATTCATGCTCTACTGTACCGCCCGCACAGTACCCGTGCGGACGAACGAATCCCGGCTATTGTCATGCCGCACGGGGACCGACCTGGCAGTACTTCCATGACTTTGACCCATACGTGCAGTTCCTCATGAACGAGGGCTATACTGTACTCTTGCCGAACATTCGGGGAAGTACCGGCTACGGCGTAGAGTTCCGTGACATGGCCTGACACGACTGGGGTGGAGCGGACCTCAAGGACATCGTAGCGGGACGGGAGTATCTTGCCTCACGCTCGTTCATCGATGCGGAACGCATCGCCGTCTTCGGCGGCAGCTACGGCGGATTTATGACCTACATCGCCGTGACGAAGTCGCCGGACGCATGGAAGGCAGGCGTGGCCTGGGTGGGAATATCTGATCTATCAGCCATGTATGCCGAGTCGATGCCACACTACAAACACTTCTTACAGGAGCAGATGGGCGATCCCGAACTAAACGCGGAACTCTGGGCGGATCGGGCGGCCGCAAACTTTGCCGACCGCATGCAGGCGACGCTCCTCATCGTGCATGGGGTCAACGATCCTCGGTGCCCCGTAAATCAGGCGCGTATCTTCCGTGACAGCCTGCTTGTCGGCGGCAAGCAGGAGGGCCGGGACTTCGAGTACGCGGAATTGAGCGACGAAGGCCACGGTACCGCGGACCGGGAGCAGCGTTTGCGCACATTTCAGCTGCTCGGCGATTTCTTGCAACGCGCGTTGTAGGTGCCGTCACACCTCCATTTTCCGGTTCCGGAACCCGATGACGGACGACCGTCACGGTAGAGTAGGTCGAATGCCGAGTAACTCTCCCATCCTTAGCCGATAGCATGAGAGGGGAGAGCTTTCGACCTGTCGCGGAAATACTATTTGGAGGATAAGAGAGTGACTTCCTCGGTTAATCTATACGACACGACTTACGGTGACTTTGAGACGATCGCACGTCAGCAGGTGCGTCGCGAGACGTATGGCGAGGATGTTGGCCAGAATAGCTGGCTAACTGCTGACGAACTGCGCCAATTCGCCGGCTGGCTAGGTCTCAACTCCCGCTCAAATCTGCTCGAGGTGGGGAGCGGCTCGGGTGGTCCTGCGCTCTTTCTCACCGAGCTGACCGGGGCTCGCGTGACGGGAATAGACGTCAATGCGTATGCTATCGCGGCAGCGAACAAAATGGCGCGTGAGCGCGATCTAGATTCCCTCGGTCACTTCGTGAAGGCAGACGCCAGAGTCTCCCTACCCTTCGATGACGAGGCGTTTGATGCCGTCATCTGCATTGACGCCATCAACCATCTACCATCGAGGTCGCGAGTCCTTAATGACTGGTGTCGGGTCCTAAAGACCGGGGGTGCCGTACTCTTCACAGATCCAATCATCGTGACGGGCCCCATCTCCAGCGAGGAGATTGCTAGTCGTAGCTCGATCGGGTACTTCCTGTTTACGCCGCCCGGAGAAGACGAACGACTCCTGTGGGAAGCAGGCTTCGAGTTGGTGCGCACGGAAGATGTGACAGAGAATGCTGCCCGGGTGGCTGCGCAATGGCACGAGGCTCGATGCCGACACCAAGAGGCGCTCGTGAATCTGGAAGGCGCGGCGACCTTTGAAGGTCTGCAGCGATTCCTCATGATTACAAGGGTTCTTGCCAGCGAGCGACGCCTCTCACGTCATGTGTTTCTGGCGAGGAAGCTCGGGGAGTCGTCTCATCGCTGAGATATTCTTGGAGAAGCCTACCTCACGGCGTGGCATCATCTGGGCAGTAGATTCAGTAGGCAAGTTTGAAGAGCGCATTGGCAAGAAGCGTGATCCCAATGGTGGCATCCTCGATTGAGGTAAATTCATCTGGTGTGTGGCTACGTCCGTCCTTGCTCCGAACGAAAATCATCGCCACTTTAGCGATGCGTGCCATGACTTGCGAGTCGTGTCCTGCACCACTGTGCAGACGCATGGTAGGAACGTTAAGGTCGGCGGCGACCTGGTCGATGAGATCTACCAGGTCAGGATCGCAGGGACAGGGAGGCTGATCCATGACGATGCGAGAGCTGATGGGTAGGTGTCCCTCCTGTGTGACGCGATTAACGATGTCGGCGTGTCGCGCGTACAGGCGCTCGCGCCCTTCAGGATCGGGATGACGAGCATCGATTGTGAACGTAACTTTGTCCGGGACAATAGCTGGCAAATTGGGATCGACCACCACTCGTCCCACCGTAGTCACCGCCGGTCTGCCCATCTCCATTGCCGATCCGATGACTCCAGAGGCGATCGCGGTGAACGCGGGCATGGGGTCCTTTCGTAAATCCATCGGCACTGCTCCAGCATGATCTGCCCGTCCTCCGATCTCGACAACGCTGTGCCTGATGCCCGTAATTCCGGTCACGACGCCAGCCGGGAGACCGGCATGCTCTAGGACCGGTCCCTGTTCGATATGCAGCTCAAGAAACCTGTCCACATCGTGGCGCTCAGCTGAGGCAATGCGCAAGGCGTCCAGGCCGACTGCCCGCATGGCGTCGCCCATGGTTTCCCCTTCGTAGTCACGTAGCGTATCTGTTTCCCCCTCATGAATGCGCCCGGTGATTGCCCTCGAGCCCCAGAAATTTGCCCCGGGGAAACGGCTCGATTCCTCCTCACACATGGAGAGGGCCTCCAGCGTCCGGAGCGGGGTTCCTGCCTGCTCCCGGAGTGCTCGCAGAGCGATCAGGGCCCCAATCGCACCAAGTGCGCCATCGTAACGGCCCCCTGGCCGCTGAGAGTCGATGTGCGACCCAGTCACGATCGACGGGCCCCCGTCGTGGGAGGGGAGGGTGCCCCAGACGTTGCCCACTGCGTCCCGACGCACGTGCAGGCCCGAGTCGACGGACCACGAAGCATACTGATCCTGCGCCGCCTGCCATTCGGGCGTATACACGGGGCGCCAGACGCCCGTCGGACCGTAGGCACCGAAGGCTGCCAACTCCATCAGAAAGCTTTCGACAAGTCCAGGATCAATGGTGATCCGATCTACCATGACCATATTCCTTGCACGTTCCCGAACAGACTTGCAGGTTTAGTCATGGGCGGTAGACATCTCATTCCGCAGCCGTGCGGTGGCATCATCGTTAACCTGCAGCGCGCCCGAGGATCCGTGTGACAGCACCACACCATACTGTTCACGGGCCGATCGTTCGGACACGAAATCGTCAAGTACGTCGTCAAGCACGACGGCCGGATCGCGCTGGAGTGGATCGCCGTATCCTCCACCGCAGGGACTCACTGTGCGAATTGTGTCCCCTGGCTTCATCATGCGGTACGGAAACTTCGAGGGCAGAGCTATCTCATCGTCGCGCCCGGGATTAAGGAGCACTTCTCCAGTCGTTCCATCTTTGCCCCCGAAAGCACCCCAGGGGGCGAAACAGCTTCCGTCCCCTTCAAGGCTTAATCCCCCCGTCGAGAGCAGGGTGATGTCACGAATGGATCCAAGGCCGCCGCGCCAGGTTCCTGGCCCCGCCGCGTCTTCGCGTAACTCGTACCGACTAACTCGCAGCGGATAATGCGATTCGATGTCCTCTATTGGATTGTTGCGGGTGTTGGCAAAGAGGGTATCGACGGCGTCCATGCCGTCCCTACCCGACCGGCCGCCATAGCTTCCCTCCGTGATGTCCATATACACCCAGTAGTTGCCGTCCTGCGGCCCGCTGTACGCGACGACCTTCAAGTTGCCGACTCCCGCCGAGACCCGGCCGGGAGCCGCCTGGGCCAGGGCGTGCATCACCGTGTCGGCCACTAGGTTTCCGGGACAGAACCGGGCAATGGTCGGTGCTGGAAAGCGCGGATTTACCAATGTACCCTTGGGCGCAATAATGTGAATCGGACGGGTCAGTCCGGAGTTCTGGGGCACGTGCTCATGTATCGCGCTATCGAGGAGTATCGAGCGAACCGTCAGGTAGATAGCCACGTCAACGGTCCCCTCCAGTGGCATGTTGAGCGGGAGATCGATTTGCGGCGCTGTGCCCGTCAAGTCAACCGTGAGATCGCTCCCATCAACGGTCACGGAAACTTGAATGCGCAGGTCCCTATAGGTCGGATCAGGATGGTCCTGGAACCCGTCGAGAAAGCCAACGGCGGTATAGGTGCCATCCGGCAATGCCTCAATCTCACGGCGAAGCATGCGCTCGGAGTAGTCCATGCGCGCCTCACTCGCGGCCAGAACCTGATCCATACCGTACTGCTCGATCACCTCAACGAATCGCTCCGCACCAATGCGACAGGCGGCGACTTGCGCCTCCATGTCACCAACAACCATGTCGGGGGCGCGAATGTTGTCACGCAGCATACGCCATAATGCTTCATTGCGTACACCACGCTCGTACATCTTCAGTGCAAGGAACTGCAAGCCCTCGGCATACGCGTCGGTGGCGTTTACGATTCCGCAGCTTCCGGGTGTAAGTGCACCTACATCAAGATGATGGGCCGTCGTAAATGAGAACCCAACGAGCTCATCATTGTGGAACACCGGGACGCAGAAGCCAACGTCGGGTTCATGCGAGGCGCCGTGATAGGCCGAGTTATGAATGATGACATCGCCGGGGTAGAAGCTATCCCCGCGTTCGGCGAAGAGACGATTAATTCCCCGCATGTAGCCAGGTATTGGGCCGAGTTGCAGCGGGGTGCTCTGCACTGACTCGCAGAGTTGTCGGCCCTGAATATCGAGAAGTGCTGCTCCGAAATCTTCGGACTCCCGGATGATACTTGAATACGACATCCGTGTCAGCTTATGCCCCATTTCGATTGCGATATTCTCGAGCGCGCCGGCTATAACTTGTTCCGTCACCTGGTCGATTGCTTGCACTGGAACTCTCACGGTCATCGGGAACCCTCCTTGCGTGCCGCACCCGTCCGCGTTAGCAGCACGTTACCGCCCTCATCCGTAACAGACTGCCAGCCAGGTGGGACGACTGTCGTCGTGTCCTTTTGAAACAGTACAGCCGGTCCCTGTATCTCCAAGCCAACCGGCAGGCGGTGCCGATCATAGTAGGTCGTGGGCACTTCCCGAACACGGCCATCAATGAGGAAATGGCTCGACGCATGCTCCAGCACGGCATCCTCGATTGAATCTGCGGGAGAAAACGGCAGACGACCAAGCTTTGGCATACTCCCCACTCCCACCACGCGGATATTCACGATCTCGATCGGCGTCTCCGGAAATGCGTGGCCGTATTCGGTCCGATGTCGCTCATGCAGTTCGTTCCACACTTCCTCAAGTGCCTCTACAGTCAGGTTGCCAGACGGCACATTCACGCGCAGTTCGTACCCCTGTCCAGCGTAATGACAGTCGGCATACCTCGTCACTGAGATGCGGTCCTCCGAAACCTCGTCATTGTGCAGTTGAGCGCGCACCTGCCGCTCCAGATCATCAAAGTGCTGCGTCAAGACCAATGGATCGGCTGCGACGTTGAGTAGAAGCTCTGTTCTTATGACATCGTATTTAAGATCGGTGGTAAGTAGTCCGAGCGCCGAAGTAAGACCCGGATACATCGGAACTAGTACCTCCTCGATGCTCAGGATCTCGGCAACCTCTGCAGCATGCAGCGGCCCAGCCCCGCCGAATGCCACGAGCGAGAACATGCGCGGGTCATGCCCCTTTTGAATCGTGCGAGAGCGAATAGCGGCAGCCATGCTGTGATTGATGATGCGCAAAATGCCCTGGGCGGCCTCAACTCGATTAGAACTAAGTTGAGCCGCGAGCTTGTCCACCGCCTCGCATGCCAAATCAGGATGGAGAGCCATCTCACCGCCGAGGAAAAACCGCGCAGAGAGCCGTCCCAGCACCATGTGTGCATCGGTGACTGCCGGCTGGAGATTCGAGGTGTCGCGGTACCGACCGTAACAGGCGGGTCCCGGCTCCGAACCCGCGCTCTTGGGACCGACCCGGAAAGCTCCGCCCGGATCAACATATGCGATACTTCCTCCACCGGCACCAATGGTGTGCACGTCGATCATGGGAACCATGACCGGGAAGCCGGCAACCCAGGTATCGCGCGCGCTTGCCTCGACGAAGCCGCGTGGCGTGACGATACCGATGTCGGCGCTGGTGCCCCCGACGTCGAAGGTAATAAGATAGTCGCGCTTGGATCGTGCCCCCTCCCAGGCACCGCCCATTACGCCAGCGGCCGGTCCCGAGAGCAGAAGCGTTACCGGTTTTTCCCGGGCCGATTGACTCGTAGCAATGCCGCCATTTGATCGCATGACGTGAAGCTTGGCCCCGATGTTCTCCTTGCGTAACGCCGATTCAAGGTTCGCGATGTAATCATGCACTTTTGGCCCGACAAAGGCATTGATACACGCGGTTGTAAAACGTTCGAACTCACGGAACTGCGGGAAGATGCTGGCCGAGGTGGTGACGAAAACACCCGGATACTCTTCCGCGATAATTTCCCGGACGCGCTCTTCGTGGGCTGGATTCAAATATGAGAACAGTAGGCATACGGCAATCGATTCCACGCCCTCTGCCTTCAGATCCCTTACAGCTTGTCGGGTCATGGTCTCATCGAGAGGTTGAATCACCTCCCCAGTCGGAGGCACGAGACGCTCGGACACGACCTTTCGGTGACGCCTGCGTACAAGCGGCCGAGCCTGCCAAGGGATCTCCTGCATGATCGAGAAATGCTGCGGCCGCTGATGACGACCGATGTGAATGATGTCGCGATAACCTTCCGTGGTGATCATGCCTGTACGGGCGCCGTCATTCTCGAGCATGGCGTTGGTCGCCGTTGTCGTACCGTGCAGCACATGGTCGATGCTGCCTGGTGCGATGCGAGCCTGCTCGCAGATCTCGGTGATGCCGCGCATCATGCCCTCTGAGGGATCATGAGGCGTCGTCGGCACCTTATGGATAAACGTACTGCCGGAATCCGTATCCGCAAGCATGATGTCAGTAAACGTGCCGCCGATGTCCACCCCTATGAGATTCATAAAGACCTCACACTTTCCCTTCCTTACTCTATATCCGGCCCTCGAACATTGCCCGGGCGTTTTGCCCTACTCTCAAGTTGTTCTGGCGCGCCGGGCCGAGCGCCAACGCGCTACCTGTGAAAGCACCACACCCACCACCAGTGCCGCTCCATAAAAGATATCTGTCACATAGTTTTCGGCTCCCAGAATCGTCAGTCCCGTAATGCCCGTGACCAGAAAGTACACCGACGTGAAGGAACCCCAGGGATTGAACCGTCCAGGAACGATCGTGGTCGTGCCGAGAAAGGCCGCTGCAAAAGCGGGAAGCAGATAGGCAAGACCCGATGTGGGGTCCGCGGCGCCAATCGTTCCCACATACAGGGCGCCGGCCAGAGCGCTGATGGCTCCTGACACGACCATCGCTACCACTCGAATGTACTCGACTCGCAGCCCGCTCAGCCGCGCAACCGCCCGGCCACGTCCCACAAAGAGGAGCCTGCGACCGGGAGCCGTGAACTCGAACACATACCACAGGACAATTGTCAGCGCGAGGCCATAGTAGAACTCAAGCGGGATCCCGAGGAAGCGCTGTTCGACCACCAGCGTCACAAGCGTGGAGGAAACTCCACTGATCGTGCTCGAACCACTGAGCCACAACACCAGCCCGTTCAATATTGTCCCGGTTCCCAACGTGACAATGAGCGACTCGATATTGAAGAAGGTGATAACCAGACCATTAATCAGACCGACGATGACGCCGGCTGCCAGGGCGGCCAGAATGGCCAACCCGATCGGCCAGCCGTCGTTCACATTCAGATACGCGATGAGCATCGAGGAGAGTGTCAGGATACTCGCCACCGAGAGATCATAATCCCCGGCCGTCAAGGGAACGAGTAACGCCAGCGTGAGCATGAGGAGGACGGCCTGCGAGCCGAACATGGTGGAAAAGTTGTCGAACGTCAGAAATGTACTCGGAGCCTGCACGCCGAAAAACACGATGACCAGCATCCAGACAATGAGTAGCCCGAATCTCTCGATCAGGCTGGAGAGCCGATAGCCGCGCATGAACCCACGCCGACGCTCGTCGCCGACCTCGCCGTCAGTGTGTCGATCAGCCTGCACCCTCCGCCTCCATAAATGTCGTTAAGCTCTGGACCGCAGACATGCTAATGAGCGATTGCTCGGCTATGCGCTCCTCTGTAACATCGGGTCCACTGAGTTCCCTCACCACTCGCCCGTTTCCAAAGATAAGAACTCGATCACACAAATCTGCCAGCTGTTCGAAGTCCGAACTGCAGCACACCACTGAAGTGCCAGCGCGCGCGGCGTCGCGGATCAACCGATAGATTTGCTGGCGAGCACCCACATCCACTCCCACCGTGGGCTCGTGCAGAAGCAACAGCTTCGGCCGCGTCTGAATCCACTTGGCGAGCACGACCTTTTGCTGATTCCCGCCGCTCAGGGACTCGAACGTGGCGCGTGGCTCGAGCGGTCGAACATCAAACTCTCCCATGATTGAACGAGCCTTTCGCCGCATGAGGCCGCGGTTGAGACTCTTAAAGGTGGATTGCTCATCCAGAACTTGCATCGAGATATTGTCCAGGACGGAGAGCGACGGGATGCTGCCATCATTCAATCGGTCGGCGGGGAGGAGCGCGACGCCGAGGGCAATCGCCGTGGCCGGCTTGAGGGAGCATAGATCGTATTCTTGCCCAGCCATAATCAACGCTCCAGCATCAGGTTTTCGCGCCCCAAAGAGCAGGTAGGGAAGATCCTCGAAGCCGGAACCGAGCAGTCCGGTCGCACCCAGCACCTCCCCTACCCCAACGTCGAAGGAAACTTCTCTCGCAGCCCCACCGGTGAGATTCTGGATAGTTACCTTGTCCTGCGTCTCGGTGCGGCCGGCGCCGGTCAAGCCAAGCTTCTCGAGCCGGCGGCCGATAATCATCTCCACGAGATGGCTCTCGCTCGTTTCACGCGTCGTGGCAGTGCCGGCGACCCGTCCGTCGCGTAGGACCGTTACCTCGTCGGTTATCTCAAGAATTTCGTTCAGGAAGTGGGACACCAGGAGGATGCTTGATCCGGTTGCGGCGATGCCGCGCACGAGAGAAAAGAGATGCTCGACACCTTCCTTGGGCAGCGTGGCCGTCGCCTCATCCAGCACAAGTAGGCCGGCTCGCTCCCCCCCTACTACTCCCGTAGTGGCGCGCATGTCCTCCACAGCGCGAACAATGGCAAGAAGCGCGCGATCGACCACGGAAAGATCTGCCACGTCGGCAGCCGGATCAATCGCCACACCGTAGCGCCGAAATATTTCCGCGGCGCGACGACGTTCGCTGGCCCACGAGATATGCCAGCGGCCACGACTTGCAAGCTCACCGATCCGCAGATTCTCGACCACGGTCAGTGACGGCACCAGGGCAAGATCCTGATGCACAAAGCTGATCCCAAGCGCGCGGAATTCACCGGGGTGGAGCGGCAGGTCTACTTGCCGCCCGTTGAACTCCATCTCGGCTCCAGGCTCAGGCGCATGAAATCCAGCCAGAACCTTGATGAGCGTAGACTTGCCGGAGCCATTTTCTCCGAGGAGCCCGTGGACCTGACCAGGGTAGACGGTCAGGTCCACGGAGTTGAGCGCGTGAGCACCGCCAAACACCTTCGAGATGTTTCGCAGGGCCAGGACCGGGATAGCAGCGTTGGAGTTCCGCATGCCGTATCGGCTTAGTGGCGCATACGTTCGAGCCGGGCTATTTCACGTGCCAGAGCTTGTAGTAACTCTTAACGTACTTCGATCCGTACCCCGTGGAGTCCTGTGGAGGAGTCCCTGTTTGGTTCACGTTGCTGCTGCTAAAGACCCGCAGCGGAATGCGCTCGTTTTTGACCGGCTTGAGGCCGCCCATGAGGCGCATGTGTTGGTCCATGATGCCTAAGGCGATCCAGTTCAAGTTCTCGCCGATATCCATCTCCACGACATCGTGCTGCTGCACCATTTTGAGAACGGAGGGTGTGCCGTTAAACGTCACGACCTTTACCCGGTTCTGCTTTCCCGCAGCCTTGATACCCGCTGCAGCGAATGGCGCCTCGGCACTGTCATACAGAGCGATGACGTAATTTATCTTCGGGTCCCGCGCAAGGGCAGACTGGACCTGCGGCTGAATTCTGGTGGCAATCTCAGGGATCGATACGTTTACGAAGGAGAGCTTGCAGCCCGACCCGCACTTCTTCATTTCATCGTTGATTCCCGTGACCATCGGGCCGGTCGAAAGGACCTCGTTGATCGTGACTACCACCGCGTCGACCGAGGCGTGGGTCTTTAAAATCGTCCAGTCTGCGAGGAGCCGTCCGGCCTGTCTGTACGGAATATCAACCACATCTACGTTGGGCGCGGCGGGCTGGTTCAAGTCGTACAGGTGCGAAACCACCGTGCTGATACCGGCGCGCTTTGCGGCGACGATCTGCGGCTGTAACACCGCCGGATTGATACCGGCGAGGATATCAATGGAGTTGAACTTGCGGTTGATCGCCGCCTGCATCCCCTGCGTCCACTGGGATGGCTGCCCCTGATTGGGCCAAATCGTATACTTCAAGCCGACCTTTTTCGCAGTCGCCCCCATGTTGTTCGCAATCGTCTGAACGAAGGGGATCGAGCTGCTGGAAGGGATGGTGAGCAACGCCTTCCCCTTCACCGCCTTCACGGCATTAAAAGCCGGACCGGGGGCGGTGAACTTGGGCATCGCTGTATACTGCGCAATCTGGTGCTGGAAATACGACATGCTTTGCGGTGCCTGCGGGGAGCGAGCCGGGGTTGCGGAGGCGGTGCCGGGCACACTTCCTATGGATATGCTCAGGATACCGGCGAGGGACAGTAGCCCCTGTACCAAATCACGACGTCTCACTCTGCTCTCCTCCCATTATTGAAAACGTTTCATGCACGGCAACACCGCGGAGGCCCCCTCGTGCGACAGGAGGATGCCCGTCGGAGCGCGTATCACACACTACTACAGCGTTACGAACGATTGCTACTGCCAGGTGACATGCCGAATTAGACGTCCCTGTAGGCGAGGCGCACCGCCGTCCAAGAGTCCTCTGCCACGCACACGTCCCTACTGATCGCTTGTTCGCTCGCCTTCCTTGGGAAATCGCGTGCCTTGGCCAAACACCGCTAAGGGCGCGCGGTTAAGACGGCAAAACACGATATACGCCAGGGGAACGATGGTACTCTACAGAATGGTATCCGCCTGCGCTGCGATGTTGAAGAGATGCTCTGGGGAGTGAGCGATCGCACCCACCTGAACTGCGTCGGGATTCGCCACTCTCATCCCGCCGGGAGCAGTCAGTGAAGCAGGCGGAGGTTGTGCTCAGTCCTGAGCAGCGGCTGCGCGAACTCGGTACGGATATTGCCCACGCGGGATGCCTGCGTGGCGACTTCGTGCTCAGTTCGGGTACGCACAGCAGTTATTATTTCGACAAATATCTGTTCGTGACGAAGCCCGTTATCCTGCGGCGCGTAGCGGTCTTTCTGGGCGAACTGGTCCCTTCAAATGCAGATAAATTGGCCGGCCCTGGCCCTGGGGGCGTTGCCCTGGCCGGCGCTGTCGCGCTGGAGATCGGTCTTCCCTTCGTAATTACGAATGAGTCACCGGACCGCAATGTGTCCATCGCCGGTGAACTCCACGCGGGGGATCGCGTGGTCCTGATCGAGGATGTCCTCGCCACCGGGTCACGCGCCTTGGCCGCCACGCAGGCTCTAGTGCGAAGCGGGGCCGAAGTGCTGGTGATTCTGGCTGTGGTCAATCGTCAGGAGGGGGCCAGTGAGCGGATCAAAGAGGGAGGATACGTAGTCCGGTCGCTATTTACCAGCAGCGACCTCGGAATAGTACCGGGGAGTTAAAGCCAGTGCAGCAAGGCCGGAAGAAACACGAAGTGGTGGAACGTGCCAGACCGCACGTCGAGAGGGTGGCGGAGGACATCCGTCGCCTGGCTACGCTCGGCGCGGATCCAGGAGGTGGGATCTCTCGCCTGGCATTCACCACGCAGGAGCGGGAGGCTCATGACCTCATCGCGGAGTGGATGCGCCAACTCTATCTCGATGTGCGGGTCGACTCGTTCGGCAACACTTACGCCCTGCGAGCGGGCAGAAACCCATCCTTGCCCGCATTGGCCTTTGGCTCGCACGTCGATACCGTGCCCAACGGCGGCGGATATGACGGAGCAGTGGGGACGATTGGGGCGCTCGAGACGATGCGCCTGTTCCATGACAACGGGTGGGAAACGGAGCATTCCTTGCTCATGGTGGTGTTCGCCGCCGAGGAGGGGGCGCGCTTCGGGAAACCAAATTTGGGGAGCAGGGCAGTAGTCGGAGAACTGACTCGTGAGCAAATGGGACAACTGCGGGACGCTAATGGCAGCACGCTTGAGGGTGCACTGCAAGCGGTAGGGCTCGACCCGGACCGGTTGGGTGAGGCTCGGTGGGCGCCGGGGCAGGTTGCAGCCTTCCTGGAACTTCACATCGAACAGGGTCAGGTACTGGAGTCGGAACGAAAGGTCATTGGCCTCGTCGACTCGATCGCCGGCAGCACCCGCCTAATGTTCGACATCGCGGGAAGTGCTGTTCACTCCGGCGCAACTCCGATGCACCTGCGGCGCGACGCCGTTGCAGCCGCCGCCGATTTGACCCTGGGGATTGAAGCAATTGCCAACGACCACCGTTATCGCACGACCGTCGCCACGGTGGGAAAGATTGAGGTGTGGCCGAACAGCATCACCACCATCGCCGGTCGAACGGCTGTATACGCCGACGTGCGAGACGTCGACAGCGTTCGACAGCGTGAGGCGGCGAACCAAGTTATTCAATTGGCTCGGCGTTTAGAGGAGAAGAGAGGCGTCGAGATCACCGTCACGCTGCTCTCCGACTCCTCGCCTACCATTCTGCCGACGTGGGTGCGTCACGTTACCAGTCAGGTGTGTGATGAACTTGGCGTACCGTATCGGGTCATGCCTAGCGGCGCGGGCCACGACGCCTCCGTCGTGTCATCACTGGTACCCGCCGCCATGATCTTCGTTCCCAGTCAGGGTGGAATTAGCCATGCGCCGCAGGAGTGGAGCAGCCCGGAGGACATCTCCATCGGCATCACAGTGCTCTGTCGCAGCCTTCTTGCGCTTGACAACATCGCCCACACCCTCAAGACGGCATCGTGGACAGATGCGCACTCCGAAGGTGCCGACCTCGATGCTATTGAGACAGCGGCAACGTAGGCCCGATGAGCGCTACCCTACCGCCCACATATGCTGCCAGTGCCGCTCAATAGCTCGTGCCACCCGACACAGTTCCGCTTCCTTCCCCGAGTGGCCAACCACCTGAATCCCTACCGGGAGGCCGGAGACCGGAGCGGGCATGGTAATGATCGGCTGTCCGCTGTAGCTGAACGGCCTTGTGAACCGTAGCAGCCATTCTCGCACGTCTTTCGCCCCTAAAGGCGGTGCTACACATGCACTAGCCGGGAGGAGAATGGCATCGCAGTCACCCATCGCCTCCTCCATCTCGGCAAGCACGGAAGGCCGCTGACGCACGGCGCGGACATATCCTACCCCCAACTCCTGCGAACCACGTCGCATGATCGCGAGGACATCGGCACCGTAGCGTTCGGGGTAAGCCGCCATCCAATCCTGATGAAACGCCGCAGCCTCAACCAGGAAGATCGGCTGATAGAGGGCTTCTATACGATCACGATCGGGAAACGATATCTCCGACAAGTCGCGTCTGATCCAATCCCACGCCACCTGTGTTTCGTGGTCGAGGCCTGTTGCCCATCCCGTCGGGACAGCAATTTTAAATTCCCGGAACTCCGTTTCCTCGGGTGGTACCAAATCGGTGAGTCCGGACATGATCTCTAGAGCGCGCGCTGCGGAACGCACATCGGGCGCCAGTGGTCCAACAGTATCAAGCGACCACGACAATGGAATAACCCCCTCAGTGCTGACCGTGCCAACCGTGGGCTTGAAGCCGACCACGCCACAAAGGGACGCAGGTATGCGAATCGATCCACCAGTGTCAGTTCCGATCGCCCAATCACAGAGTCCGGCAGCAACCGCAGCGGCCGACCCACCGGACGATCCTCCAGCCACGCGGGCAGGGTCGCGTGGATTGAGTACTGTTCCATAGTGCGGATTCTCATTGGTTACGCCGGTGGCCCATTCGTGCAAGTTAGCCTTGCCAATTACACAACCCCCGGCCTCGCGCAGGCGGCGAACGACTGGCGCATCATTCTCGGCGGGCTCATTGGGGAGGATTATCCCACCCCCCGTGGTCACCGTGCCCCGAACGTCGATCAGATCCTTGACGGCCACGACGGGGCCATCGCCGACTTCATCCGTCAGGGATATGAAGATGCGGTAATCGGCAAATTGCGCGATACGCTCGCGGAATTCCGTAGAGTTCACAGTCGACCTCCATGGTTCGCTAGAACGTGTGGCGCGCGAAGAGACGCTGCGCTGTCTCACCCAGCATGAGGCGACGGTTCTCTTCCGTTAGAATCGCCTGCCGCGCCCGCACCAGTTCGTACCGTTGATCCAGGTAGGGGGCGCTGCTGGCAAACATAATGCGTTCGCCACCCATCTGCGCGGCTACCTTTTCAATAAAATCCTGGCGATACTCTCCAGCGGTCTGCACAAGAAGATTGGGGTGCTGCTCTAGAGCCATCCATGCATTCGCCATGTCCAAGCCGCTGATATTAAATTGTCCGCAATTGGTCATGACAATTGTCAGCCGGGAAAAGCGCTCGGCTAGCGCGCCGACCTGAAGAGGCTCCGATACCCGGGAATAGCCCGCAGCCACCACTACCGGCCGGTTAAACTGCTCGACCTCGTTGACAACGGGGTCAATCCGCGGGTCGTTAATCCGAAAGAGTTCCTCGGCCGGATGCAGGAAGAGACCGCTCGCATGGAGTTCGGCGAAGCAGCGCCGGACTTCTCCGGGTGCATCTCGTCGATTGGGATCCACCCGACCGAAAAATACTAGACGCTCCGGATGTCGAGCAACCACCGAGGCAACCCACTCGTTGGCCGGCGGCAGATGATAATCCGCCGGCTTTGCCGGGCATACCCCGGCACGGCCGATGCCCAGGGCATCCATGCTGCGCAGCAGCACGTCTTCCCCGAACTCGACGCCTGCATACGAACGCCCCAAAAACACCAGGGAGTCAAATACCGTCACCAACGCCCTCCCTCGAGAATTCGGACGATGTTGTCGGCGAGAACCAGACGTTCATGCTCCGGGGAGAGCTGCGCCTGATGTACCTTCTCGACCTCCAGCGCTGGATTACATCCAGGTCCATCGCTCCCAAAGATCACGCGCTCGGCGCCCACACGCCGCACTGCCTCGGCGATCTTCGCAGGGTAGGGCACGGCCGATGTCTCCAGCGCGATGTTGTCGTACCGCTCGGCAACCTCGATCGCGTCGTCCACGTGGAAGTAGCCTCCCATATGCCCAAGGATAATAGTAGTTTCCGGCGCCTGCCGCGCCGCCTGCGCGATCTCAAGCGGAGTGGACAGGGCTTCATCACCGCAATGGAATAGGGCGGGAACACCGAGTTGACCGGCCCGTCGGAGGAGGCGCACCGTTCCCTCATTTCCCGGATGGGCGAGGGTACCGACGGGGTGCAACTTCAGACCTTTCATGCCCAATTCATTGATGGCTCGCTCGAACAAGCGCATTGCCTCATCGCCGTACCCCGGGTGCATTCGTGCGAAGCCAATCAGGCGGTCAGGGTAACGGGCAACGGCTTGAGCAATGTAGTCGAGGGCATGGGGATTGACGGCCGGCGCCTCGGTATACGTCATGATGACGGCTCTGGCAATACCAGCGGCATCCAGTAGCGGGATGAGTTTTTCGGGCGGGTCGATCCAGCCGAACTCGGGAACCTCGTCGACGTGGGTGTGGGCATCGATGATCCAGGGCTGGTTCATTGTTGAGCGACGCCTTCCACTGGGCCGCGTTTCTCCACGTCGTGCCATTTCGTTGGCTCGTGAAACGTTCGATCTACCCCACCACCATTCCACGAGGTGGTCTTCACTGGCTGTACCCGGATAGTGACGCGTGGGAGATGCTTGGTTGCCTCGAAGTAATCGAGACCGCCCTCGCCCAGATAGCGCAGGACCATCCGCCGTGCCCGCTCCTCCCAGTCCTCCTCCACGAACTGTCCCTCGCCCATGACGAGCACACGTTTGTAGGGCGGTTCCGGATTGTCGATCAGTATCGAACATCGGGGATCGCGACGCAGGTTTCGCGTCAACCCGGCCAATTCTTTAGTGACAATATAGAACCCGCCGTCGTCGTACTCGTACCACACGGGATTGACGTACGGCCACCCGTCCTCGTTCGTGGTTGCTACTTTCGCAAAAATCTTCGTTTGGGTGAGGAACGCGTGCATTTCATCCGGATGCATGCCCCGTCCTTTGCCAAGCTCGAACTTGCCCACGTTATCCTCCCGACTTTTTTCGTTGTTGATACACGCTAAACGCGACGAGCAGAATTGCACCCTTCACAAGTTGCTGATAGGACGCATTAATCTGTCCGAGATTGAACACGTTGTCGATGATTGAGAGGAGGAGGACCCCGCCCAGGGTGCCTACCACTCCGCCTCGACCACCTGCCAGACTGGTGCCGCCGAGGACGACAGCAGTGATGGAATCAAACTGATAACTGTCGCCGAGCGTTGGATCGCCTGATCCCGATCGTGCCAGCAGGAACATCCCAGCCAGTGCTGCAAAGACCGTGCAAGCAATGTAGCTACCGACCACAATCCAGTTGACGCGTATGCCGGCGAGACGAGCCACCTGCGCATCAGCGCCTACGGCGTAGATGTGACGGCCGACTGGGGTGCGCGCCAGAAAAATCCAGGTGAGGATGACCAGAATCGCGAACACCACCACAACGGTGTACACTGGACCAGTTTGCGCATCGTACGAGGTGACAACGGGGTCAGCCGCCTGACCGACTGGTGACGTGGATATTAGGAACGCAATGCCACGGAGGAGGCCAAACATTCCAAACGTCGCGATAAACGGTGCTATGCGCAGGTACGTGATAAGCAAACCGTTGATCGCCCCCACGATCGCTCCGATGCCAATGGCTGCTCCTATAGCCGGCACGATCATCGCGGGGTTTCCACTCATAATGATGGCGGCGATCATCTCGCTCAGCTTGGCTACTGATCCCACTGAGAGATCGATACCCCCCAGCAGAATGACCAACGTCTGCCCGATGGCAGCGGTCCCAAGACCCACCGCCTGGCGTAGGACGTCGTTAAGGTTGTATGCGGTGCGGAATGCAGGTTGCAATACCGCTGTCACCAGTGAAAGGATGATTACCGCGCTGAATGTCACCAAGGCACCGTCCTGAAGACCGCCAATGCGCCGAGTGGCTACATTCCTCCAAATGGCAACCGCAGCCGTCATGCTGCCGGCTGAGGGCTCGACACCACCGCCATCTCCATGATGTGCTGCTCGGACACTTCTCGCCCTGTCAGTTGCCCGGCAATGCGGCCATCGCGCATTACAAGGACACGATCGCACAGCCCGATGAGTTCAAGGAGGTCGGAAGATGCCGCCAGCACCGCGGCGCCCTCGGCGGTCAGATCGCGGACCAATTGATATATCTCCTGCTTCGCCCCCACGTCGATGCCGCGAGTTGGCTCGTCGAACATGACGACCTTCGGCTTGGTCAGAAGCCAGCGCCCCAAAATTACCTTCTGCTGGTTACCTCCACTTAGCCGGGCAACATCAGCGGACGGATTTGGCGGACGGATGCGGAGATTCTCAATCGCCCACTCGCTGCTTCGTGTCTCCCGCCTCCAGTCAAATAGACCGAACGCGCCTTGACCGCGCAACATCGCGACGCACACGTTCCTCGTTATGTTCATGCCGGCCAGAACACCATCTCGTTTGCGATCCTCCGGAACCAAAGCTATGCCCGCTGCCATGGCGTCCGCCGGGCTTTTCGGGTAAAAGGGCCGGCCCGAGAGGAGGATCTCTCCTCCGTCGATCGGCGCCGCCCCGAACAAGCCGCGCACCAGGGTGGTGCGACCGCTCCCGGCCATGCCGGCGAGTCCAACCACCTCGCCCGCCCGCAACTCAAAAGTGGCATCTTGCACAAACCCAGCCACCCGCAAGTTGCGTGTCTCCATTACCACGGCGCCGCTTGCATCGGTAGCCGGGGGAAACATGTCGACCAACTCCCTGCCGACCATCTCACGTATGAGCTGGCCCTGGTTGGTCTCGGCTACAGGATGATGAGCAACCTTGCGGCCGTCCTTCAACACTGTCACCTCGTTCGCAATCTGAAAGACCTCTTCAAGTCGGTGTGAAACGTAGATGATTCCCACACCGTCGCGGATGAGGCTCTCAATTGCGCCGAAGAGATGCTGAAGTTCTTGCCCGGCAAGGACCGCTGACGGCTCGTCCAGGACCATCACGCGTGCTCCCCCGAGTAGACCTTTCGCGATCTCCACCAGCTGCTGCTCGATTACCGAGAGCTGGGCAACATCGGCGTCCGGCGAGAAGTGGGCCCCGACGCGATCCAGCAATTGGGAGGCCTCGCGCCACATGGCGCTCCGCGCGAGCCAGGGACCCACATGTTTTTCCCGCCCAAGAAAGATATTTTCGGAAACTGTCATGGACGGGACCAGGTTGAACTCCTGGTAGATGATGTGTATCCCCAGGGAGTGCGCCAGAGCAGGGGTGAGTTTGTCGTACGGACGGTCCTGGACGATGATCTTCCCCACATCGGGGACATAGGCACCCGCAAGAATCTTGATGAGAGTGCTCTTGCCCGCGCCGTTCTCCCCGACGAGGGCATGCACCTGCCCTTCCGCAACGGACATCGTGACGTCGTCCAGCGCGACAACGCCCGGAAAGCGCTTGCAGATCCCTTCCATCCTGAGGAGCACAACTCACCCCCTGCTCTGACGTCGCCGACTAGCGCGCGAATCCCGCCTTCTTCAAAGCCGCTACGGGAATGATGGCCGGCGGAACAAAGTCGTCGTTCAGGTCCGAGCGGTAGCGCGCGCCGAGTTTTACCTGGCTGTAGCCACCGGCCTGCGATACGACGTTAATGACATCGATGTATTTTTTGACCGGCTGCCCGTGCAAGATCTTTAACGCAGTATCAGCCGCAACCTTGCTCATGGCCGAGGGGGGATACGGCGACGCGTAGAACTTCAGATGATGCTGCCTCGCAAGCCGGAGGAAGCCGTTCAACGGATTGGTCGTGCCGAACACCGGCATAGGTTTGTGGGCGTCGGCGAAGCCGTTTATGGCGCCGATTGACATCTCGGAGCCGCCAGACCACACTCCATCAATGCTGGGATGGGCCGAGAGAATAGCCTGCATCTGGGTAGTCGCGGTTGCCACTGACCAATTGGCGTACTGCTCGGCAACAACCTTGATGCGCGGGAACTTATCGAAGGCGGCATGGGCCGCTGCCTTCCACCCCTCAGCCGAATCGCTCCCTGCAATACCGTCAAACATCACGACGTTGCCCTTGCCATGCAGCAACTGAGCAAGACGGGTCGCCGACTGGTAGGCAGTCTGGGGAAGATTGCGTCCGACCTCGGACGTGACCCGATCGGTACTAACCGTACCTCCCGATACCACCACGGGGATACCTGCAGCGACCGCTCGCTGAACCGGTGCGGCTAAAGCAGCCTTACCCAACGGGGTCATGATAATCACATCGGGGTGCTGACCGATGAGATCTTCCACGCCGGTGATTTCCTTGCTCACGTCACCGCCGGAATTGATGTAAATGAGTTTTTTGACCTGATGCGACTTCTGCAATTCATAGCGCATGGCGACGTCGAACTCTTTGCCCCAGCCGTTGATCGGCCCTTGAGCAATGTAACCGACCACGTACGGCCCGCTCTTCTTGAACTTCGATGTGTTGACAGTGACTCTTTCACTGCTACGGATTCGCCGAATGTCAGTAAGGTATGTCTGCGTGTTGGCATCTTGCGCCGGCACGTGACTGAGACCTGCAAGATGACCGGCGGCACGCGCCTGCGGATTTGAAGCAACCGCGCAGCCAATCAGCAGCGTACTTGTCATGAGCCCCGAACATAAATTCCTTCGACTATTCACTTCTGCCTCTCCTATTCGCGTATAAATTCGGCCTGTCGTAACCCGCTGGTCCGCGCGGTCCACCTTTCTAGCCATTTGTCGATTGAATACTGCCTAGCGTACTCGCCGCAACACCGCCCCGAGGGCAACGGCTGTCAGGACCACAACCGCCTTCACAATATCCTGCCATTGAAGTTCGAGGCCAATAACGACTACTAAATTGACCAGCACACTGACCAGGATCGCACCTGCCAAGGCACCAATCAATCGCCCCTGACCGCCCACAAAACTGGCACCGCCGATGAGTGCAGCGGCAATCGAATCGAGTTCACTTCCGTTCCCCAGGTTTTGGTCGACATAGCCCACGTACGCGGAGAGCGACCAGCCCGCGAGCACGGCGAAGATACTGCATAGCACAAACGTCGACACGACAACGCGTCCAGTCGGGACGCCTGACAACCAGGCAGCATCACGGCTAGTTCCCGTCGCATAGACCCGACGACCGTATGGCGTGTAGTACAACATGTAGGCTAGCACCCCATACACAGCGAGCAGGGTGCACACTGACAACGAAATGGGGCCTACGGACTGAGTAGCCAACCACCGAATGGGAGTAGGCACCGTGCCACTGAATTCCCCGCCGGTGTATGCCAGGCGAGCGCCACTCAGCAGCACGAACATGCCTAGCGTCACGATAAAGGCCGGGACACCGCGCTTGACAACCAGGAGCCCGTTAATCAAGCCGATCACGGCCCCGATGGCCAGTGCTAGTGCCAGCAGAGTAATGAAACCCGGGCCGGACGAAGCGAAAGAGCGGCTCAAGACCACCGCTGTAATGCCGGAGACCGCGCCCACGGAAAGGTCGAGCCCTCCGACCAACAGCACAAGAAATTGGCCGGCAGTGAGTAATCCAAGCACGGTGATTTGCTGCGAAAGACTGCCGAGGTTGGAGGGAGCATAGAAGGCGGGTGCTACGAACGCCACTGCAATCAGGATCGGCACCAGCACCGCCAGCGGTATGGGCACCGAGGACGCTCCCTGCACGATTCGCTCGTGCCTGAGCTTTATAACTGTCATTGACGTCTCGGCACCTGCAGTTCTATTCCACTCGAACCATATTAAATCATATCCAAAGGATCATGAATCACTACAGGTCACCTGTCAGCGCAGACAGCCGCCTGTTCACCGGCACGTCGACCGATGACCGCGCCTGATGTGAGCCCAGTACCGCCCGGGTAGTTGTGATAAAACAGCCCGCCCACCACCTCCCCGGCGGCGTACAGCCCGCGAATAGGTTGATTGGCCAGATCGAGGACCCGCGCCTGGGTATCAATCCGTACTCCACCGAAGGTAAAGGTGATGCCACAGGTTACCGGAAATGCTCGGTATGGGGGCGTGTCCAGGCCTTGCGCCCAATTGGATTTTGGTGGCTGGACACCCTGGGTCCTCTTGCCATCCTTAATAGCTGGATTGAACTCCCCCTCCTGCACGGCCTCGTTGAAGGTGCCGATCGTCTGCTCAAGTGCTTGAGGATCGAGGCCGAGCCGTTGGGCTAGCTCCGCGATAGTTGTTGCCTCCACACTCGTTGTGCTTGGCGCCTCGTAGTCGATCCTCCCTAGCAGAGGTACGGTCTTAGCGTCGAATACCTGATACGCCACGGCCCCGGGCTGCTGCAGAATTTGCCTTCCGTAACGAGCGTATGTATAGTTGCGAAAATCGGCGCCTTCATCCACGAAACGCTTGGCTTCGGCGTTCACCACGATCCCCAGGGGATACCCCTGACGGGAAAGGCGGTTGGTGAGCTCTCGGTCCCCCGAGGGCGGGGCTTTGGCATCCCAGGCGATGGCATGACAACCGCTCCAATGACCGCAGGGTTGTGCTCCCACTGCGAGGCAAATTTGCAAACCCTCACCGGTGTTGTAGGGCGTTCCTCGCACTTTTGCCAGGTCCCATTGAGGTCCCAGATACATCGCTCGTTGACGGGGATCGGCCTCGAAGCCGCCAGAAGCGACCACGACTGCGCCCGCGAGGATCATCTCGGGCCCGTCCGGGCCGGTGCAGAGTACTCCGATTACGGCACCTTGCTCGTCCCGCCGCAGATCGTTCATGGCGCAACCATACCGAATCGTGACGCCGGCGGTCTCGGCAGCGCGGACGTGGCCATGCATCAAGCCTTTGCCGCCATCAATGGTACCGAGTGCCAGTCCCCCCCAGAATCGCCACCGGCTACCAACCCGAAACGCCTGGCGATCGTACATCAAGCGAAAGGCAATGCCCTTGTCGTGCAACCAGTTCATAGTGGGTGCTGCCTCGTGCACGACCAGGGCCGTCAGCTCCGGATCGCAGCGCCCCTGCGTCACCCGCGCCATGTCCGCAGTGAAATCTCCCTCGGTATACGCCGGGAGATCGGTCTCCGCGGCGAGATCGTCGCTCACGTCCTCAACTAGAGGCCGCAGATCTTCCAGACCGGAAAACGTCGTGCGGAAGGCCCCAGCAGTAAAGTAGCTGTTTCCTCCGGCCCACTCGCGAGGCGCCTTCTCCAGTACCAGTACCCGTTCGGCTCGTTCGCGGGCGGCATGGGCCGCCGAGAGTGCGGCGTTGCCTCCCCCGATCACCACAACGTCGTAGCGATCTGTCATACTTCTCCGCTCCCGTGCCTACCTTTATACTGGAAACGCGTCATCGGCCTTCATTCCTAGGGCCAGACAAACGAGCAGGCGCAGGCGCGCCTTCAACGGTGAGAGCGAACCTGCCGCATAGGCCCCTAGCGATAGTAGGTGGGTTTCCGAGCCACGGCCGCCGTAAGTTTGCTCAAATACGCGGCCAGCGCCAGTCCGACTCGCCAGGATCACGACGACCCCTCCCTCGATCGCTGCCTGCAGCGACGCAACCATGGATGGCGGCACATGCCCGCCTCCAGTCCCGGCAATCACAATCCCCTGAGCACGTGATGCGGCTGCGTCCACCAGTAATCCATCCGCTCCGGCCGCTACCCAGATCAGTTCTACCCGCCCCTCACAGTGCGACGGCAAGCCAAGATAATCATCGATCAAGGGGTGTGCAAAAAGATGTGCCCGGTTCTCGATGACGCTTCCGACCGGACCGAGTCCCGGCGACGAAAAGGCCGCCACCCGGCCTGTATCAACTTTGGTCACCCAGCGGGCGAGGTGGACTTCGTCATGCATAACGACTACCGGACCGAGAGTCGCAGCCAGGGGTGTAATCGCCACCTGCAATGCGCTCAGCAGGTTAGCCGGTCCATCAGCTCCCGGCGCCAGCGGGAGACGCATGGCTCCCGTCATCACCACCGGCACTCCGAGCCGAAGTTGCAGGGCGAGGGCATAGGCAGTCTCTTCCATTGTGTCGGTACCGTGGGTGACTATCACGCCTGTACACCCGTTCCCCACCTCCCTGTCAATCCTGCTGGCCAGCCTGTGCATGTCACTCGGTGTTATGGCCCGGCTGGACTGTATACCCATGTCCACGGGCACAATCTCCGCGAGGTCGCCAAGCGCGGGCACCTGGTCGATGAGGTCTCCCACGTGGTACGCCGGTACGTCGTGCCCCGAAAAATCGGGACGCATCGAAATCGTCCCTCCCGTGCTGATGACGAGGATCCTCGGCCGTCCGTTCACAGGAGCACGCGGACTCCGAACGGGGGTATCGTATCGCCGCCTTCGACTCGACATCCCCAGCCCATCACACTGCTACGCACTGCTTGCCCCGCCACCGCCTATCGCGCGGACCAGGCGTCCACGCGGTTCGCCCACGGGCTCGCGGTCGCGCATTATAACCGTGCCCCGCAGCAGCGAAAGGGTGGGAGCGCCACGCACACGCAGTCCGTTCCAGGGACTCAGGGGATGCTTGGAGTGCAGATGCCGCTCGGAGATCGTCCACTCGGCCTCTGGGTCGACCAGAGTTAGGTCCGCGTCAGCGCCCGGTTGAATCCTTCCCTTGCGCGGATAGAGCCCGTACAGTCGCGCCGTGCCCTCCGCCAGCACCCAGGCCAGCCGCTCCACGCTGAGACGGCCTGCGGCGACCTCATTGAGCATGACCGGCACCAGGGTTTCAACACCGGCCACACCAGCCGGTTGGCTGGCTAGATTGCCACGTTTCTGTTTCAGCGTATGTGGCGCATGGTCCGATCCCAGGGAATTGATCGCACCGTCGCGCACCGCCTCCCACAATTCATCGCGGTCGGTCTCGTGCCGGACTGGCGGGTACACTTTCATCATGGAACCGATCGTGGTATATGATTGGTCGGTCAATGTCAGGTATTGCGGGCAGGTTTCACCGCTAATTGGTACGCCTTCCGCCTGTGCAGCGCGGAGCAACGCGACGCCGCGAGCCGAGGACATATGCACGATATGGCAACGACAGCCGGTGGCACGGGAAAATTCGATCGCGAGGGCGATGGCCGCCGATTCTGCAACCACCGGCCGTCCCTCCAGCAGGTCTTCATAATTGGCTATGGGGTGGCCCAGGCGCCGCTGCGCCGCTTCGACGATCTCCCGGTCCTCGCAGTGCAGAGCCAGAAGACCACCGGTCGCTGCCATACTCACAAACAGGTCAAACACCTCGCCAAGGTCAGGCGGTAGTATGACATTCTCCGGCCGCTCGTCCTGCAGGTTGTACACGAGCTGCTTGGTATGGCGGTGCAGCGCATATCCCCAGAACAGCTTCACACCCACGGCGCCTTCGCGTACCAGGGCGGGAAGCTCGGCCAGGTTACCGGCGCCCAGGGAAATGGCCCATAGTCCGAAGTCAACCGCCGCCACCCGAGCATGCTGCTCGGCACGGCTGGTGAACGTCGCGACATCGCTCACCGGCGGCACGGCGTTTGGCATCTCCAGGATCGTAGTCACACCACCAGCTGCCGCGGCACGGGTCGAATGAGCGAAGTCTTCCTTCTCGGTCAATCCAGGATCGCGGGAATGGACGTGAGGATCAATGAACCCGGGGAAAACCAGTCTGCCGGTCGCGTCGATCTCGTCATCTGCGGTGGTTTTGGTGCCGCGAGCAAGCAAAGCAATAATACACTCATCTTCACAGAGGACATCCCATTGGTGCGTGCCGTGCGGGCCCACGACCGTGCCATTCCGTATCACCAGCCTCGTCATCGTCCTCCCCTGTCGGACCTTTCCCATGTTGAACGTGAGCAGCAGTCCTCGGTGCGCGGACCGTGCGGAGAAGTGTAGTACACTCCGCTGCCCAGACATCGAATTATGGCGGAAGTGCTACCGGTTGCTACTGGAGATTCGTATGGCAAGAGAGGAAAGGGTTGACGCATGAAACGCATTGCTGTTGGGATGCTTGGTGAACCGGCTATCGGAGGCATGGTGAGGTTGTCTACGCGAGCCGAGGAACTCGGGTATGATTCGATCTGGCTGTCCGAGACGCGCTTCAACCGGGACGCCATCACGACCGCCGCAGCTGCGGGACTGGCAACGAGTTCGGTCAAAATTGCTACAGGCGTCATCAATACCTACACCCGTGGAGTGGTGCTGACCGCCGTCACCCTTGCGACGCTCGACGAATTAACGGGAGGGCGCGCGATCCTCGGTATCGGCCCCGGGTCACCACTCATACTGGAACGCCAGGGCATAGAGTTCGACCGCCCCCTGAAGCGCCTGCGCGAGTACACGGAGGTTGTGCGCCGACTTTTGGCCGGTGAGACCGTGACTCACGAGGGCAAAGCGTTTTCCGTACACAATGTGAAGCTGGACTTCGCACCGGTTCGACCGGTTGTGCCGATCTATTTTGGCGTGACGGGGCCATATGCCTTGCGACTCGCGGGAGAGATAGCCGACGGCGTCATGTTGAACGGTTTTATCTCGGTCGCATATACGCTCCGCGCGCTGGAACACCTCCGGGCAGGCGCTCTCCGTGCAGGTCGTGCCATTGACACTGTCGACGTAACCAGCGCGGTAATCATCTCCATCGATGATGATTCACGTCGGGCAAAGGACGCGATGCGCCCCCTGGTTGCCACCTATCTCGCAACATTCCCAAACATCGCACGTGAGACCAGTGTGCCGGAGTCCCAGCTGAGTGTGATCCGGGACGTGTTCGGACGGGAGGGGCCCGACGGGACCGCCCGCTACATCACCGACGACATGGTGGATGAGATCACTTGCTCCGGTACGCCGGACGAGGTGCGTGCCGGTATCGCTCAGCGACGGACTGCCGGAGTCGATATGCCGATCCTGTTCATCGCCCATGGCGACGCGGAGACCGCGTTGACCGATCTGCGTAGCGCCTAAATGAACCAGCAGCCAGACTGGCATCCCGACCAATGGCGGCATCCTGCTCGCTCTCTCTTCGATCTCTCCGGACGGGTGGCGCTTGTCACGGGAGCAGCTTCCGGTCTCGGTCGCGCCATTGCCCTGGGTTTCGATGCGTTTGGAGCCCGAGTCATTCTGGTGGATCGTGATACGACCGGAGCGCAGCACGTCGCTGCCCTGCTGAACAACCCGTCGCACGTTCTCGCCGCAGATCTACTCGATCCTGAGCAGACTGGCAGCATGGCGCGCGCTGCCGCAGACGCCTACGGTCAGGTCGACATTGCCGCCCTGCTGCCAGGCACAAATGTGAGGAAGCCGGCGCTGGAGTTATCCGACGAGGAGTGGGAACGGGTAATCGATCTGAATTTGAACGTGATGTTCCGCTCCGCACGCGAAGTCGGCCGCCTGATGATGGATCAAGGTTCCGGCAGCATGATCCTGATGGCTTCCGCACGTGGCCTCACCGGTGGGCGGAGCCAGTCGGCATATTCAGCCAGCAAATCGGCGGTGATCGGGTTGGCCCGGTGCCTTGCATGGGAATGGGCACCCAAAGTGAGAGTCAATGCGCTGGCTCCCGGGTATATGTCGACTCCCCTGGTTCAACAGATTGCGCTCGACCGGGAGTGGTGGGCCAAGACGGAGTCGCTCCACGCCCTGGGCCGGGCGGGAGCGCCCGACGAGGTCGTTGGCCCGGCAGTCTTCCTAGCCTCCGACGCCAGTTCGTTTGTAACCGGTTCAGTCTTGGTGGCAGACGGAGGCTGGACCGCCGGATCACCGTAGGAGGGCATCCAGCATTCTTGAGAACTCCAGTCCTAGACGTCGTATCACAACCATTGCACTGGGGGACATGCGCAAATCTGTACTTCCCGGCGCTCGCGATTCCCAGGTTCTGTCAGCGAGCTTCTAGACCGGGGCAGCCACAGGTACGCCGAAGGTGGAAAAACTTGATCCTAATCGAGCACAATCGAGGAGCGGATCCCCTCCAAATTTGTGCCAGGGCTTCTCGCACCAAGCCAACGCATCGGTCGTACTCCTCCAGAGGAACTTTCCTTTCATGACCAAGTTCAAAGCATTCCCAGGGTCGTGAGAGGAAGCCCCGGCACAGTCCATGCCTTTCACAGATCAAGTCCAGAAGTTTCTGTAAAAACCTGTACGCCGATCGGGGTCACGAGATCACCGTCAGCGCCACCTCCGCAGGCGCCTGATCACGTTGCCATTGCCTGAGTTCGCTGATATCCAGATACCGATGCCCGGTGATCCAGTCCTCTGACTGTTCGGCACAGAGGGCGGTTGCCAACCGCAAGCAGGCCGCACGATTGGGGAAGATGCGGACCACGCGGGTCCGCCGCTTGATCTCTTGGTTGAGCCGCTCCAGCCCATTGGTGGTACAGAGCCGGGTGCGATGCGATGGTGGGAAGGCATAACACGCAAAGCACTCCTCAATGTGCTCGTCGAGCTGCTCAGCGGCATGCCGGTGTGTTCCTCGGCACTCGTCAGCCAACGCGCGTGCGAGCCGTCGCGTTTCCTCCGAGGTCTGTGCGGCAAAGCCGGCACGGATGCCCTGGGCGAGTGCCGCTCGCTTGGTCATGCCCACCATGCCCAAGAGTCCTCGCGCGAAGTGCACCTGGCACCGCTGCCAGCTGGCTCCCTGGAAGTGGCGTTTCACCGCAGCGACCGGCCCCCCGGTGATCGTCATTGGTCACCAGTTCCACCCCCGAGAGTCCTCGGGCCTTGAGATGGCGGAAACACTCCTGGTAGCTGGCCTCACTCTCGGTATCCGCCACATCGACACTGAGGATCTCCCGTTTGCCATCTTCCCGCTCGCCGGCCACGATCAGCACCCCCTGGTTGGTGATCCGGCCGTCTTGGCGCACATCCTCATACCGAGCATCCACTGCTAGGTAGGGATAGCACTGCTCATCCAGCCGGCGGTTCCGCCAGGCGGTCAGTTCCGCATCGAGGGTGCCAACCAGACTACTCGCCAGGCTCTTGGAGAAGGTGGTGCCGCACAGTGTCTCGGTGATGTCCTGGACCTTCCGGGTACTCACTCCTTCCAGATACATCTCCATCAGCGCCAAGACCAGTACCTTCTCACTCCGCTGGTAGCGGGCAAAGAGGGCCGTCGAGAAGGTGCCTTCCCGGTCTTGAGGCAGCAGGAGGGTCAGGGTGCCGACTCGGGTGTGCAGGGTTCGCGTCTTGTAGCCGTTGCGGTGCCCGGTTGTGGTCTCGGTGCGCTCATAGGGCTCGGCCCCGATGTGGGCCGTCATCACCGCTTCCAGCACCTGCTGTTCACAACCCAACGAGCGCACGATGTCGAGGTTCACCTTTATCCCGGATGGTCTCGAAGGGTTCTTCGACGCGTCCGAGGATTACCATTTCGCTTCGAGACCGGACGGTGCGTCACCAGGAGAGAGAACTGGAAGCGGGTTCTAGTGTCATCGGAGTGCGGGCGCGGCCACCTCGATGCGAGCGCTCAGGCCTAAGACAGCCAGTTTTGTGGCTACATCTGCGTCGCTTTGTTGTTTCAACACCTGTAGGGAGGTTGGAAATCATCCAGGAGGTAACATTTTTAGCTCAGGCAAGCGAAAAACAATGGCGCACCTGGAGGGATTCGAACCCCGCCACCCAGTTCCGAAGTTTGGAACTGCCCCATTTCGCCCAGGTTCGCTTGCATTCATTCCTGTTCGCTGCCGCTTCTCCAAGCCGATTGTTTTGGCGTGCGCGACAGCGGCGAACAGACGCGGACGCGGGCGACCAGCGAATATTGTGGTCAAATTGTGGTCAACTGGGCTGAGTTCCGGTTAGCGTTTCAATCGCGTCGATTGCGCATTGGTGATCTGAAGGCTCAGATGATCCGACTGTCAAGGGCCACGTCCGACCAAAGGCTTATGAGTTCTCGGGATTGACGTTCGCCGCCGTTCCCGGGCATTCGCCGATGGTCGGTTTTTGGCGCCTGCAAGCGAAGGATCGGAGCGAGTGGATTTCGGTGATTGGGAGCGGATCATCGCGAACAAAGGCTAATGGCCGTAGAAATGGCTGTAGTGCATCGTGATGCTGGGAGTGGTCCTGCCGCTCCAAAGTCGACCAATTCTGGCATGTTCCGACAGCCAACTGGATAGCAGGCACAGTTGTGAGAGCAGGATCTCGAGGGTGACGACTGGTGACAGGCAGTTCCGAAGTTTGGCGCGACGTCATTTTGCCAATGTCCGCTACCATTCAGAGCGATGGCTGCAAATCAAATGCTCTCTACGCTCTGATCGGGCGAGCCATCCATCATGTGCACGAAGTGAGACGGCTGACGAGTGGATCACATCAAAGCGTCCGAGAACCCGGGCAAGCAGGTGCCCGACGGTGCGCCCCGCGAACCCGCAGGTGCAGTAGTTCGAGGCTTAGAGCGGCTTGAGCTGGATTTTCTCGCATATCAACCCTCAAACATCATTGCGCCGATCATTGAGCATTTTCTCAATCTGTCCGACGGACACGGCCCGACGATGCTGCTTGCATCACGTGAGGAAGAGGCAGTCGGTATTATCGGTGGAGTTTTGCTGGCTGGTAAGTCAGGCGCTATCGTCATGCAAGACAACGGATTCGGCAACTCGTTGACAGCCCTTACGACCTTTGCAGTTGCCTATCACCTTCCGTTGCTCATCGTGGCGAACACCCGCGGAGGTCTCGGTGAATACAACTCGATGATCCATACCTTCAGTAGCCATGTACCTGCGCTCCTCGCCAATCTCGACCTTGCAATCTTCACGCTCGATCGCACGCATTCCCTGTCCGACTGGGAGGCAACGATAGAGGAAGCGGGCCGCCATGCAGTCGGGACGTACCGGCCAGTCGTCGTACTCATGGAGTTCTGGGGCAAAGGCGAGTGAGGCAAGAGCGATGAAACGCATCGACGCTATCAAGACGGTCGTGGCAGATGTGCCCGACCTCCCGATAGTCGTCACGCTCGCCGCTACCAGTCGTGAACTGGCAGCAGTGGCGGATCGTGACAATCACCTGTATCTGCTTGACTCTATGGGCCTGGCGCCGTCGGTTGGGACCGGCCTCGCGCTCGCCCTGGAGAACTCCGCGATAGATCGGGTTCTGGTCCTGGAGGGCGATGGCAGCCTGTTCATGAATCTCAACGCACTGGCCACGCTGGGTTATCACCGTCCGCACAAGCTAATCGTGGCGGTGCTTGACAATGGAACATACGCGTCGACCGGTGGGTTTAATACATATAGTAGCCGGGTTAATCTCAGTACGGTTGCGATTAGTTGCGGTATCAATGTGCTGCAGGCGCAGGATGAACAGTCGCTCTCCGATGCCTTGAAGATCTGTCGGACCACTCCGGGACCACACCTGATCCACGTTCGTATTGACCCGGGCAACGCCCCCCGCATTCCCCTACTATTACAAGATCCCGTGGTTCTCGGTGCCAGATTTCGCGCCTGGCTTGTGAATCGAACAGATACGGGCGCAACTTCGGTTTAGGGCCCCATTGAAGCTACCGATTCAAGCATCTCGCAGAAATACGTCGGGGAGACGCGTCTTTGTGGTGCAATCCGTTGTGCTATAAGGACGCCGTCAGCCTCTGCATCCGTGCACTGACCGCTGTGGACCTGGACGCCTGTGAAGCGCTTGCTACACGCGCCTACGGCAGGCGAGATACCTGGCGGTCGGATATCCAACTCTATCTCGACCTGGAACCCGCAGGCTGCTATGTAGCGGTCCTGGATGGGCGGGTTGTAGGACTGGGAGGCGGAATCAACTATGGGCCGTTCGCCTGGATCGGTCTCATGGGAGTGCACCCCGACCTACAGGGACAGGGTATTGGTCGTTCCATTCTCGATCGCATCCTATCTTGGGCGCAGGCGCAGCAGTGCCCCGTCACGGTTCTGGATGCCAGTGATTCCGGCGCCCCGCTTTACAGCCACGCCGGATTTGTTGACCAGGGAAAGACCACCCTCTTCGGGCACGAGAGTAATGGTATGGGTGCTCACGCCGCGCAATGCCGCGTCTCGGTGCTGGGTGATGCCGATCTCACTGACGTCCTAGCTTTTGATTGTCATATCTTTGGAGCAGATCGCAGCCGCGTTCTTTCGGGTCTTCTGGCCCAGAATCGAAATCGCGCCTTCCTCGTTCACGACAACTCGGGAGCCGTCGCCGGGTATGTCATTGCCCAGCCAGGGCGGATCGGTCCCTGGTTAGCCGGGTCCTCCGAGCACGCCGAGGTGCTCCTTGTAGCTGCGCTGACGCTCACGTTCGCAGTTCCGCCGATGGTCTACGTACCCAGCCAGAATCTGGAGGCAACTGAATTATTGTCGTGTTACGGGTTTGCTCCCCGTCGGGCCTTACGCCATATGCATAGGGGCCCAGTCCCTGGGGCTCATGATCGTGCCCATATCTACGGACAGGGCAGCTTTTCTCTCGGTTAGCTCGCGAATTAGTGCCGAAGGAGGACACGGATGTCTGTTGACGTAAAGGTTCCTCCCCTGGGAGAGTCAGTGGTTGTCGCTACCGTCGGACGCTGGCTAAAAGCAGCGGGAGATACCGTAGAGCAGGGCGAAGTGTTGGTCGAGCTGGAGACCGATAAGGTGAACCTGGAGGTGTCTACCCCATCCGCAGGTGTCCTCCAGTCCATCGCCCATGGCGAGGGAGACTCGGTCGACGTTGGGGATACGCTCGCCACGATCGTCGATAGCACAGCAGTGCCTGGAGCGAAGGCAGACGCACCGTCGACGGAGCCCTCTGCAGTTGCACCTCCGGAGCCGACGAGACCACCTACCGGGCCGGAAGCGCGGACACCGCCCTTATCGGCGGGCGCGCCAGTGCCCCAGTCTCCACCGGTGAGGGGTTTCAACTCCGAGGATCGTGTCGAAGAACGAGTACGCATGTCGAGGCGTCGCCAGGTACTCGCCGGGAACCTGCTAGCAGCTAAGCGCACCACCGCGATGCTTACCACGTTTAATAAAGTTGATATGAGCGCTGTGGTCGCACTCCGTCGCAGTCGTCAAGAGGGGTTTCACGAGCGTTTCGGCGTCCGCCTTGGTTTTATGTCATTCTTCACAAAAGCGGTTGTGCAGGCATTGAAGGCGTACCCCAGAGTCAACTCGGAACTCCAGGGGGAGACGCTCATAATCAAGACACGGTACGATATCGCCATTGCCGTGGGTGCCGATGAGGGGCCGGTCGTGCCAGTGGTGCGCGACGCAGACCGAAAGAGTTTTGCCGAGATCGAAGAGGAGATCGCTCAATTAGCCGATTGAGGCAAAAATGGCAGGTTAACCGTGGAGGAGTTGCGCGGAGGCACCTTTACCATCACCAATGGCGGCATCTTCGGCAATCTTCTCTCTACTCCGATCCTGAACATGCCGCAGGCCGGAATCCTAGTGATCTGTCACTCGTGACTTGAGGCGTGGACCCGGGTTGGCGTAGAGTGGATGCATCCTCTCTTCCGGAGTGCCTCCCCATGGTGAAGTTCCACACAGTGTCCCTTGATGAAGCCGAACGCCTCCTGCTAACTCAGACAGCGTGTGATCCCCACGCACCGAATCGCCGGTCGACCCGTGCTCGCATCCTGTTGGTTACTGACCAAAGCGAGGAAGGACCGGGGTGGACAGATACCGTGATTGCGGAAGCGTTTGCTGTGAGCGTGCCGACCGTTGCCCGGTTGCGCGAACGAGCAGCCCGTGAAGGCATCGGGGCAACCCTGGAAGAACGACGACATCGGACGTCACCGGGGACGATGGATGGTGAGAAGGAAGCACGCCTCACGGCTCTCGCCTGTCGGAAACCACCCGAGGGGCAGGAGCGATGGACCTTGCGGTTGCTGGCTGCCGAGTTTGGCAAGCAGGAGGGCGGTGTCGAGGTCTCGTATGAGACGGTGCGGCGCACGCTCAAAAAAACAGACTGTCCCCGCACCTGAAGGAACAGTGGTGCATTCCGCCGAAGCAGAACGCCGAGTTCTGTTGGCGGATGGAAGATGTCCTCTCGGTCTACACCCGTCCCTACGATGCCGCTTGTCCCGTCGTCTGCTTCGATGAGCTGCCGGTTCAACTCCTGGCCCACACGCGCGAGCCAGTGGCTGCTGGTGATGGCCATCCACGACGGGAGGACTACGAGTACGAACGGTGTGGGACGGCAAACCTCTTCCTCTGGTACGAACCGTTGCAGAGCCGGCGCCATGTCACGGCAACTGCGCGCCGGACGGGAAGCGACTGGGCGGCCTGCATCAAGGACCTGGTCGACGTCCAGTATCCCGACGCGGAACGGGTCGTCCTCGTGCTCGATAACCTCAACACCCATACCCCGGCCTCGCTCTATACAGCCTTCGACCCAGCCCAGGCCAAACGGATCACGGACCGACTGGAGATCCACTACACGCCAAAGCATGGGAGCTGGTTGAACATGGCCGAGATTGAGCTCTCCATCCTCTCGCGTCAATGCCTCGCTGGACGCATCCCCGACCGTGACACGCTCGCCCGAGAAACGACAGCCTGGGAAGAGCGGCGCAACGAGACGGCAACTGCAGTGAATTGGCGGTTCACCACCGCCGACGCCCGGGTCAAACTCAAGAGCCTCTGCCCTTCACATGACGCATGACAGACCACTAGGTCTCCATAAGATGCAAGACCGCCCGAGAGTGGTGAATGGTGCGGTGGTCGTGCGACCCATGATGTACATCGCCCTGTCCTACGATCACCGTATTCTGGATGGTAGCGAGGCCGTTCGCTTTCTCGTGCGTGTTAAGGAAGCCATTGAGGACCTGGCAGTTCTACTACTCGACGATTAATGCTGTGGCCGCACCGGGCGGATGCGGCCAGGGGAATTTGAGAGGGAACAGACTCCCCAAGGGAACGTTGTATACTACGGCCTGGATTGTTCCGCGCGGTTTTCTTCGTGTCGATGGGCGTCGTAGCGTTGTGTGGAAGGGTGGACTCGATGATAGAAGTCGAAGGTAAAGCGATCTACGAGACTCTTGATGAGTTGATCGATCCGCGCCATACGGCGGTGGTCGTCGTCGACATGCAGAACGATTTTTGCAAGCGGGGCTATGCATGGGATAACTACCACATTCCTATTTCGGCCTTTCCGGCTCTCATACCGCGCCTTGCTGCCCTGATCAACGGTGCACGTGGCGCCGGGGTACCCGTGATCTATATCCAAATGACGGTACTGCCCGGCAGGGTTATTGAATCAGCTCCACAGCTTCGCTTCCTTCGCCGCCTGCACATCGACCTCGCCGGAGACGACTCACCTCTGCTGTATACAGTGGAAGGCACACCTGGCCAGGAGATAGTCGACGAACTCGCTCCGCAGGATGGTGACGTGATGGTGAAAAAATACCGCTCGAGCAGCTTTTGGGGAACGAATCTCGATATGCTCCTGCGCAGCAATAAGATCGAAACGGTCATTGTGACCGGATGCACGACGGAAGGCTGCGTCGAATCCACCGCGCGTGATGCCCTGTTTAACGACTACTATGTCGTGGTGCCCGAGGATTGCGTGGCGAGCGACGATCAGACGCAACATGATGCATCACTGATTCTTATGCGCCATCGCTTCGACATGTCCAACTTGAATGAGATTCTCGCGACGTGGAAACAACTGGACCGTAGTCAAGTGATGGCGCGCAAAACCCCGGCGGGCGTTGGAGCCGGCGGTTGAGGAATGCCTACCACTACGGTGAGAACTGCCAACACAGGAAATTTCTGCCGGTGAGCTGTGCTGAGTACCCCAATGCGGGGCATGATGAACCTTACTCCTGATCTCATCACCGAACTGTCCTCATATGGCTCAGCGACGGTGTATGAAGCTGCCGGTCAGAGGGGCGCGTTCACCGTACGCCTGGAGCCGCTCGATTCAGCATCCGTGCTGGTTGGTCCGGCCTATATCGTGCACTGTTCGCCCGGCGACAATGCCGCTATCCATCGCGCGATTCCGGCAGCCGCACCCGGCGATGTCCTTGTGGTCGACGCTGGAGGGTATCTTGGTGCCGGTCATTGGGGCGAGGTCATGACTGTCGCCGCCCAATCCAGACGCATTGCTGGGCTGGTGGTCAATGGGGCCGTGCGGGATCGCCAGGCAATCGTCAAGCTCCGGTTCCCCGTCTTTGCTCGAGGGCTCTGTATCCTGGCTGCAACCAAGGTGTCACCGCGTGTTCCACCCAAGGATTCAATCACGCTTGGTAACTGCCTTATTCGTTCCGGAGACATCGTGGTAGCCGATGTCGACGGGATCGTCGTTATCCCGAGCAGCCGACTGCAGGACGTTGTCGAAGCATCCCGGGTGCGGGTCGAACGAGAGGTCCACATGATGGCGGCGCTCCAGGAGGGAAAGACCACTCTGGAATTTTTTGGTCTGGAGTAGCCTCCTCAAGAGGCATCAACCGTGTCCCCAGGTGCGTTCCAGAGCCCGGGCAACCGCGAGCACCCGAGCATCGTCCCCTAACGATCCGACGACCTGCACGCCGACTGGAAGACCCTCACTCGGTGCAGGTAGCGTCACGACAGGATGACCGGTGACGTTAAACGGTCGAGTGAATCGCGTTAAGGGCTCTGCGATTTCGGCCTGGCCAATCATTGGAGCGACGCAACCTGTTGCTGGGAGGAGCAGTGCGTCCCATCCAGCCATCGCTTGCTCTACTTCGTGCCGTAGGCCGTCGCGATCACTCATAGCAGCGATATATTCAGCCCGGCTCGTTCGCGACGCGACCTGTAACCAGGCGAGGATATCGCCCCCGTACTGTCCCGGATTCTCCTTTACTCGTTGCGCGTGGTACGCAGCACCTTCGAACCGCATAATCGTAAGGCACACGCGCTGCATGCGCAGACGATCCGGAAACGGGATTCTCGTGAGCCCGGCTGCTACGTGTTCCCACACTGTCTGCGTCTGTTGATCCAGTCCAACCACCCAGCCGTCCGGAACGGCCAGGCGAAGACCGTCGGGCGCTGGACCCTCTGGCGCGACAGGGAACGTTCGCCCGGTCATCATGTGCAACGCACGCGCAGCGGAGAGTACATCCGGTGCCATGGGACCTAGCGTATCAAGTGTGAAGCTGAGCGGCAGCGTGCGCTCGGTGCTCACAAGTCCGGTTGTCGGCTTGACACCAACAATGCTACAGAGTCCAGCCGGAATTCGGATCGAGCCACCGGTGTCCGAGCCGATGGCCCAGTCGCACATGCCGGCTGCAACCGCTACCGCGGAGCCACCGGAGGAACCCCCAGGGATACGCAGCGGGTCACGAGGATTGCGAATCGTCCCGTAGTACGGGTTGTCACAGGTATCGCCGACTGCCCATTCGTGCATGTTCGTTTTGCCCACTACCATGCACCCGTGTTGCCGGATGACCGCGATTGCCGGAGCATCCGCGGCAGCAGGCTCCGGCGATAGGATTCTGGCACCGCCGGTCGTGACCGTGCCACGCACGTCCACCGAGTCCTTCACGGCGACGATAGGCCCATCACCTTCCTCCTCCGTCAGGGAGATGAAGGCATTGAGATGGCGAAGTGAATAAATCCGGGCACGTGCCTCAAGCAGTCTCGCGCCCGGGGCTATACTGTCACCTGATCGCGCCAGGAATATTTCTGTTCGAACCCGAGAAGTTCCCTGACGCGTTGGTTGGATATGAGAGATTCGTACTCATCGAACTGTGTGCGGAGTGGTACGGTAGGGTAAAAGCGCTGGAGCAACTCTGAGGTGGGGATGCGGGCTGAGGTATCGCTTGCGACCGCATTGAATACCTGGAAGCCGAGGCCGTCTGTCTCGAGCGCACTGCGACATATCTGTCCGAGATCGCGAACATCGATGTAGCTCCACAGGAGCCGCGTCCTGCTTTCGGGATTGGCGAGCCAATGGGGCCAGAGCGTCGCGTAGTCGTTCGGATCCATTACATCCGAAATCCTGAGCGCATAGATGTCAGCGCCGCTGCTAAGCTGGAATGCCCGTCCCGTCTGTTCGTTAACGACCTTAGACAGCCCGTAGGCATCGATCGGGGCCACCGGGTACTCTTCCTCGAGTGGAAAATACTCGGGCCCTCGTGGATCGGGGGAGAATGCCATACCATAGGCCGCTTCGCTGGAAGCAAAGATGACTTTTGGGACACCAAGTGCAGCAGCCACGTCGAGGACGTGGTATGTGCTCATGACGTTGATGCGGAAGACTTCGTTGTCAGTCACTAAGGTGACGCGCGGGATAGCGGCCAGGTGGAGGATGGCGTCGACTCTGTGGGGCCGAAGTGATGGGTCGAGTTCTGTTAAGCCTGTGTAGGTCGATAGAGCGTTGAACACCTGTCCTGCATCGGACATGTCGGCGAGGAGGGTCCGGCAGCGCGGCTCGTTCAGAAGTTGCCGGTCGACGTTCAGCACGTTGTACTCGTGATCCAGTAGGTCCCGAACTATCCAACTGCCGATCTTGCCGCTGCCACCCGTGACGATGACTGTTTTCATATCCCTTCCTTTGTCGCCGGAGTCGCGATTCTATCGCGCGCATGACTACCTGTGAGATGACTCGCCTAAACCCGCGCCGAATTACAGGCGCGGCGCATGCTTAATGAGTGGCTCTCCGGTGGTCTCAATGTCCGTCACCAGGTTGTCTTCCTGCTCAGCCAGCACAGATCCAAGGGCTGCGAGCTTTCCGGGAGCACTGCTGCGGAAATACAGATACAGCCCGGCACCAAGCACAATCCAAACGATCACGATGAAGGGCACGTAGTTGTACGGGTACGATTGCCCGGGTTGGGCGACCGACCAGAGTGGGAAAAGCAGTCCTAACGTACCGAGGATCGGCGCCACGACATGCATGATGACGTTGCGTGTCGAATCATTCCAGAAGAATCGCACGAGCGCGGCATTGCTTAGAATGTAGACCAGGACAATGGCCACAGTGCCAATGGATCCAGTGAACCCGTACGTCCCGGTCGCTCCGGGTCCAATCCAAGCGCCCATGATGAGCCCTACGATTATGGCGAAGATGTTGAGAGCATAAATCGCCATGTATGGGGAGTGGAACCTCGTGTGCACGCCCCCCAGAACCGTCGGGAGCACGCCCTCGCGGGCCATGGAAAAAATAACGCGCGCGGTTGTGTTTTGAAGGGCGAGGAACGCAGAGAAAATTCCGGCGATCGCCGCCAGATCGATGATCTGCTCCATCCATGGTGCATCACGGTGAGCAAGAGTGATGAACGGATTGACGTCCTGCGTAAACGCGGTCAACCCTTTCGGGCTGTTCGCGTGGTACCCGGCCACCAGACCGTACATCACCAACACATAGAACGCGCCCACGATGAGCAACGCAGCGCCCACACCCAAAGGAACGTTTCGTTTAGGATTTTTGGTTTCTTCTCCGAGAGTTGCAGCTGCATCGAAGCCAACAAACGACAGGATGCCAAACACCACCCCCAGGCCCACGCCTGAGACGCCCTTCGGCGAGCCGGAGGGGAGAAATGCTGATGCCGAGTTACCGCTGCCTGCCTCCACAATGGCGATGATTGCGAGTAGTGTAAAGACGGTCACTTCGACGCTGAGCAACGCCAGGTCGACACGTACTGAGGTCCTGATGCTGAGTACGGCAAGCAAGGTCACGAGAGCGACAAAGGCGAATGAGAACACCCAATAGGGAACATTGGAATGGAAAGTTCGAGTGACATAGTCAGCTGCGAAGCTGCCGGTTGCGGTGAAGAGACCGATTCCGAGGCAAGCGTAGGCCGCGAAGAATAGCCACCCGGCGAAGAAGCCGCCCAGCGGACCAAGACCGCGACTGGTGTACGTGTAGAAGGATCCAGATGAGGGTAGGCGCCGTGAGAACTGTATAACAGTGTTGCCGACGAAGAGACTCACGATGAAGGCCACCAGAAAGGCCAGCGGCAGAGCTTCCCCGGCGTTCGGCGATGCTGCAGGAGCGTTGAGAACCGCTCCGATAACCGGCGCCATCACTGCGGCCGACAGTGCGACACAGTTGGGAACTGAAAGCGTATTGCTCTGGAGCCGTTGCTGCTCGGGTACTCTCTTTGCGCCTGATTCGACTGTCACCCGGGCTACCTCCTATAGGGCTTGTAGATAGTTTGATGATGACGTGGGAGTCAGGGGTATTAAATTAGGTGCGCAAGGACTCTCGCGTCTCACCGCTCCAAACTATATGGGTAGACCCCTGAGAGATGCCAACCGTGCGCGCCGTATCCCCTGGTCTTTGGGCGACCGTCCGGGCGCCATCGACCAGTGGACATGAGCGTGGACGAGGTCCACTTCATGTGGCAGTCGAGATGGTGTCGCGATCGAGTGCAGACTGCGGGATGTGATTGACCCTCGGTCGCCCACGAACGCACCATCTGTCACTGGGTGCTCAGAGCAACGAGGGGCGCCTGACTTCCGTGCATCCCGCCACTCGATAAGGACTGTTGGTATCGGGGAAAGACTTCACCTAGTATCGAGTGGCGACCCAGTCGTCCGATGCGCAGCTGTGGTAGGAGGATTGCATGTTCAGGCTCGAGGGGCGTACCGCCCTAATTACAGGTGCGGCTTCGGGAATCGGCGCTGCAACCGCTCGGCGCTTCGCCAAGGCCGGTGCGAACGTGGCCCTAGCTTGGTACTCTGCAGATCCACATGACATCGAGCCCGTTCGACGTGACTGTGAAGCCGAGGGTTACGGAGTCCTTGTGCGCGAGGTCGATGTACGGCGTGTGGAGGATGTGGATGCCCTGGCCGCTGCCGCCATCGAGCAATTCGGCAGTCTCGACATAGTCGTTGCCAACGCCGGCATTGCTCGTACTGTCCCAGCCCTCGAGTTGACCGATGATAAGTGGTATCAGACGCTCGATGTTGACCTGACCGGAGTGTGGCGATGTTTTCGGGCCGCGCTGCCCTACATGACGGAGGCCGGTTATGGCCGGCTACTCGCGACCTCGTCGGTGGCCGGTACGGTGCAGGCGTGGCCGGAACACGTGCAATACACGGCGGCAAAGGCTGGGATCGTCGGCATGGTCGAATCCCTCGCGGTCGAGCTGGGCCCGAAGGGCATCACGGTAAATTGTGTCGCTCCAGGCGTGGTGGAGTCTCCGCAGTCCCTCGACCCTGTCAACTCATTGGGCCACGAGGGTGTGGCCGTGGCAGCCCAGAAAACTCCGGTCGGACGGGTAGGCACGCCAGACGACATCGCCGCCCTCTATCAATACCTGGCGAGCGAAGAAGCCGGGTTCCTGTCGGGGCAGGTCATCGTTATCGACGGAGCTCGGGCGTTGGCTGGTCTCGACTGAGCGGTGGATCGATCTCATCCAGACGAGCGCGGACTCCGGAAACCGCGTACCCATATGAGATCGGTGGAGGGGGCATGCAGTGACTGAACGTACTGGCGCAGAATCCGCCGTCCTCGAATTGATTGGCTTTGGCACACGCTATCTCTTCGGGATCCCTGGAGTTCACACTCTTCCCATTTATGATGCCCTGGCAGACCATCCTCAGTTGGAGCCGGTAGTAACGAGGCACGAGGCTGGAGCAACACATGCAGCCGACGGCTACGCGCGCGTTTCCGGTCGTCCCGGCGTTGTCTGTGTCGTTCCGGGTCCGGGAGCGCTCAATGCCTCGACTGGCGTGCTGTGTGCTCACTCCGACCGTATTCCGATGATTATTTTGACGGTGGAACTCGATCCCTCAGAGCGGCAGGGAGCTGTTCATGAGGGGGATCTCGCCGCCATGTACCGCCCGTTCACAAAAGCTCAGCTTCGAATTACCAGACGTGAGCAATTAGAGGACGTACTCCGGGAATCCTACCGTCTGGCGACAAGTGCTCCGGCAGGTCCTATCCAGGTATTGCTTCCTCTCAGGATGTTGACCGAGACCCTTATCGAACGGTCGCCTGTCCAGGTGACGACGGACGACGGGCACGGTGATTCTGCGGCCATCGACCAGGTTCGTGCGTTTGTTCAAGGATGCGCTTCGCCCACGCTGGTCCTGGGAACTGGCGTTATGGGCATGCAGGTTGATGCCCTCGAGTTGGCCCGCCGATTAGGTGCACCGGTCTTTACTGATGTGGCACTCCGTGGCATCATTCCTGAGGACGACCCATTGGCTGCGGGCTTACTCACGTGGCAGGGAGCGAACGACATTCTCGCTGCCTCCGATGGCACGCTGGTGCTCGGCTCACGGCTTTCTGAAATCACCACGCTCAATTGGAGCACGCGGTTTCCCGCCAATTTTGCTCGTGTCGATGCCGATGGCTCCCAACTAAGGAGCAATTACGAGCCAGTTCTTGCTGTACAAGCCGATCCGCGCGAGGTGTTACACGAGCTTGCAGGCACGGTCGAGAGACGAGACGATTCACCATCTCCCGCCGCTGAGTGTTTGCGGGCAATTAAATCCCGCCCACTCGAACCGTTCCCCAATTCACAGAGTAACTGTATTCATCCGCTCGCAGCGGTTAGAGAGTTGCGTGCCGGATTGCCGCGCAATGCCATCGTCAGTACGGACGCGACGGCTACCGAGTTCTGGCTCTCCGAGGCATCCTTTCCCGTGTACAGTCCCAGTGGCTTCTTACTCCCGGAAGTGCAACAAACCATGGGCTATAGCGTGGCTGCTGCAGTAGGAGCAGCACTCGGTGCAGGACGGGGTGAATCCGATCGGCCCGTGATCTGTATTACCGGCGATGGTAGCGTGCAAATGATGTTGGGAGAACTGGCAACGGCTGCGTCTGTCGGTCGCCAACTGACCGTCGTTATCTTTGAAGATGGGTACTACAATGCTCTCCGTATCTACCAGGATGGTCTCTACGGTCGCCAGGTTGGAGTGAAACTCGGCAATCCAGACTTTGTGGCTCTTGCCATGGCGTATGGAGCGCATGGGGAGCGCATTGACGACATTGTCGATCTGCGTGAGGCGGTGGAACGTAGTCTGCGCTACTCGGCTCTCAGTGTCATTGCTGTGACGATCGACCCCGGTCCACTTCCGGATCGGTATAGACGGCGTCTGGAACAGATGACGTCCGAGAACGGGTTGCATCTGGGTGTGCAGAATCGTGATCGTTGACCTGCACCGTGGTAGATCGTAGGCGCTCAACACCGATGCCTGTGCCGAGCAGTATCTCCTTGGTGCTCACTGAGTAAGGAGCAGTATTAGTGACCAGTGCAAAGCCGGTCGTAGGGGTAGGTGACGGTCATCAGGAGTTGCGGACGCGCATACGGGCTGTGTGTCAGCGATTCCCCGATCGGTACTGGCGGGAATTGGATACGCAGCGAGCCTATCCAGATGCGTTCGTTGCAGCGATGACCGACAACGGACTTATGGGCGCGCTGATTCCAAAGGAATACGGGGGACTGGGACTCAGTCTCACCGAGACATCCATCATGCTGGAAGAGGTCAACCGGTCGGGTGGGAATGCCGGTACGCTCCACGCCCAGATGTATACAATGGCCACCATCCTTCGTCACGGGTCAGAAGAGCAGAAACGCAAGTATCTGCCGAAGATCGCGAGCGGGGAACTCCGGTTACAGGCCTTTGGGGTGACCGAGCCTGATGCCGGCACTGAGACCACACGCATTACCACCACTGGACGCCGTGCAGGTGATCATTACATCATCGACGGCCATAAAATTTATATCTCACGAGTTCAGCACTCGGACCTCATGGTCCTGTTGGTTCGAACCACTCCACTTGAGGACGTGCAACGGCGCTCGGATGGACTCTCGCTCTTCATCGTCGACTTGTCACAGGCAATCGGGCATGGGCTGGAGGTAAAGCCCATCCGTGTCATGTTTAATAACGAGACCAACGAACTGTTCTTCGACAACCTTCCAGTGCCGGAAGAAAATTTGATCGGTGAGGTGGGGAAAGGTTTCCGCTACCTGTTGGACGGGTTGAACGCGGAGCGGATCTTGATCGCGGGAGAGTGTATTGGTGACGGGCGGTGGTTCATCCAAAGGGCAGTGAATCGAGCGAAAGAACGGGTCGTGTTTGACCGACCAATCGGACAGAATCAGGGAATTCAGTTCCCCCTGGCTCTGTCTCACACTCATGTGGAGGCGGCCGACCTGATGCGGTTCCGTGCTGCCGAACTCTTCGATGCGGGGAAGCCGTGCGGCCCAGAGGCCAATATGGCCAAACTTCTGGCAGCGGATGCCTCCTGGGAGGCGGCGAACGCGGCAGTCCAGACCTTCGGTGGCTATGCCTTCGCCAGCGAGTACGACATTGAACGGAAATTTCGGGAGACGCGGCTCTATCAGGTCGCGCCGATCTCGACCAATTTGATTCTTTCCTACGTGGCGGAGCACGTCCTGGGATTGCCAAGGTCGTACTGATGCTGCCATTGGAACGGCTCCTGAGTCTCTCGCTGCTTACAGGTTTGACAGTATTGAATGCGCGAAAGCGTCGGAGTGCAGGGGAGCCGCAACCCTCTGCACGTGTGGCAACGGGGGCGTTCTATCAGATAGGAAGTTGCCGATGACGATTAAACCAGGTTGGCGTGGCCGTTTCTTCGAGGACTTTGAGGTGGGCGATGTCTATCGGCATCCGCTCGGACGGACGGTCACGACCACTGATAACATCTGGTTCAGTTTGCTCACCCAGAACAGCGCGCCGATTCACTTCGACCACCACTATGCAGCCCAAACCGAGTTCGGTAAGCCCCTCGTCGACTCGACCTTCACTCTCGCACTCGTGACCGGGCAGTCCGTCTCCGATGTTTCCCAGAACGTGATGGCCAACCTTGGGTGGGAGGAAGTCCATCTGCCCAATCCGGTTTTTGAGGGAGATACCATTTACTCCCAGTCTGAAGTCATCCACAAACGGGAATCACGATCGCGACCAAATGTCGGTATCGTAACCGTGAGCACGACCGGGTTCAAACAAGACGGGACAGTCGTGATTACCTTTAAGCGGACGCTCATGGTGTACAAACAGGGCCAGGCCCCAGTGATCCCGATTGTATCGGCAGACGAGAATGACGGACGGGAGCCTTGATTGCCATTACTAACGCCATCAAGTATGGAGCCAGGCGTTCGAGATCCTTTTACCGTCGAATCGCGGAGGCACAGTGACAGTCAGGTTCACCTTTCATACGTTGCACTACAATCATTCGCCGTCTTTTGACCTATATCTACACGTGAAGAGGAGAGGATCATGGTAGACGCGACAGCGGACGCAGATCTCCCGGCACTCAGCCCTTGGGGGCCGGAGGATCAAATCGGACGCATGAATTTGATCACTCCTGAATCGCGCTTGAGTGTGATGTCCGAACTCGACGCCGGGAAGGTGTTCGATATCTCGGTCGACTTCTTCGTTGGCATGCCCTCGTGGCAGGCGGCGGGAGATCTCTGCTTCCAGCAGTGGATGTCACATACCCCACGGGGAACAATCGTTGAGAATGTTGTTGGGACGGCTGAGGATGAGGACGCCCGTGTGGGTTACTCCGGCGACTCGATTTCCATGTACGTGCATACCGGAACTCACATTGACACGCTGTGCCACTTCTCTCGGTACGGCTATATCTGGAACCGATTCTCTGAGAAACAACACCTGGGTAGCCGTCACTGGACCAAGTGCGGCGCTGACCAACTTCCGCCCATCATCGCGCGTGGCGTCCTGCTCGATGTTGCCGGGATGCTCGGTATCGATATGCTGCCCCAGGGATACGGAGTCAGTGTCCAGGAAATCAAGGATACGCTCAAACGCCAGGGAACCGAATTACGCCAGGGAGATGTGGTGATCACGCGAACCGGACGGATGCGGATCTGGCCGGACTTCGAACAGACCATGGTTGATTCACCCGGAATTTCGCTTCCAGCTGCTCGATACCTGGTCGAGGAGGGCGGCGCAATCATGTTGGGTGGCGATAACGTGTCTGTGGAGCAGATGCCCAGTGCTGAACCAGATAACTGGATCCCGGTCCACTGCTACTGCTTTCAAGATGTTGGTGTCAATCTGCTTGAATTCGCCAACGTTGAGGAACTGGCCGCTGAGGAGATCTACGAGTTTGGCTTCATGGGCTTTCCGTTAAAGATTCGGGGAACCACAGGCACACCTGTTCGACCGGTCTGCATCCCGTTTCGTAAGTAGTATTTCCAGTCCGGTCAGGACTGGAGTGATCGCACGGCGTCTGTCATTCGTTCCAATCCCAGTCGAATCATGTCCTCGGAGACGGCAAACGACAGACGAATATGTGTGTCCCGTTCCGGTGCAGAACCGCATCCAGGAGTCACGGCTACTCCATGGCCGAGAAGGGAGCGCGCCAACTCGGTGCCTGTCATGCCGGTTCCGCGAATGTCGGGAAATGCATAAAAGGCACCGTCGGGGGCCTGGCCCTCCAGCACGATCTCGCGCCGCCGCGCAAATTCCTTCACCATTTCGTGAATCGGCACCTGTGAACCGGTCAGCGCAACCGTACCACCGACCTGAGCGAATGTCGTTGCAGCAGTGACCGTGTGCTCATGGACCTTCAGCAATTGCTCCATAAAGGGACGGGGAGCGGCGGCGTAGCCGAGGCGCCAGCCTGTCATTGCGTATGCCTTGGACAGGCCATTGATGGTTACCGTCCGCTCTCACATACCGGACATCGAGGCGGGGCTTTGTAATACGATGCCACCGTACGTGATCCGCTCGTAAATTTCATCCGAGACAAGGAGCAGATTGTGTTGTTCGCAGACCTGTGCAAGGACGCGCAGTTCATAACCGCTGAGAACATGCCCCGTGGGATTTTGAGGAGTGCCGACAATGATGGTTCGCGTGCGCGCGTTGATTGCGGCAAAGAGAAGCTCGGCATTGATGGAGAAATCATCATTCAGTTCCACGTGAATCGGTGTTGCGCCGGCCAGCCGGACAATTGCATCGTACGATCCCCAGCTCGGGTCAAAAATGATAACTTCATCGCCCACCGTGACAGCCGTAACAATTGCTTCCAACAGGGCTTGTTTCGCACCGGGAGTTACAACCATCTCGGTCTCAGGGTCATAGCGCATACCATTCTCGCGTTCCAATTTTTCGGCGATGGCCAGTCGGAGATCGAGCGTTCCACGTGTGGGCGCATAGTGCGTGAGGCCCTGCTCGAGCGCGTTGCTCGCCGCCAAGCGTACATGTGGCGGCGTATCAAAGTCGGGGTCCCCGAGTCCGAAGTTTACCAAATCATGACCTTGTGCACGGAGCGCTTGCACCTCCTTCGCGACTGCAAGTGTTGGAGAGGATGCGAGTTCCCGAATCCGAGGTGTAACAAAATCGACCGGCTGTATCTGAACTATGGCGCGCTCCTTCAGTGTGTCCGATTCCGTGGATACGTTCGAGAGGATTGGGAAACCGTGTGCCGTCCCTGTCCCGCGTGCTCAATTGATCTGTTATGCGTGGACGTCTTCTCGTACTGCCAGAATAACCCTCTGGTCGTAGCGACCTACCCCTTCTGTTGACCGATATCCCCGACCTGCAACTGGTGGCCGCCAGCGACATCCGCGCAGAAGTGGGCGAAGGCTTCCTTCATCATGGCTCCAACTGCAGCGTAGGGACCTGGAGTTGGGGCTGCTGCCGGCAGGAGGCCCAGCAGACCGGGAGTTACGAAAAGTTGTCCGTCGCAGTGGGGACCGGAGCGGTAGCCGATGGAAGGGATTGCGCGCAGAGACTTCGTAACGTTTCCCGCTATATCTGAGGGAAGTCCAACGACCACGAGGGCACAGGCGCCAGCCTCCTCAAGCCCTCTGGCCGCTTCCGCAAGCGCCGTTGTTTGCTCCCTTTCGGTCTGTGCGGTTGGAGGAATATGGTCCAGGGTTAAGTGAGCGAAGGTGGGGATACGGACAGTGGTTATGGCAGTTACAACCGGCACTACCTCCAGTCCTCCCTCTACCTTCACGGCGTCCACGCCACCCTCCTTGACCAAACGCACAGCATTGTGCACTCCAACGGTGGGATCGATCTCGTACGATCCAAACGGCATATCGCCGACAAGTAAGGCGTGGTGTGTTCCTCTGCTCACCGCACTGCAATGATGAATCATGTCTTCAAGCGTCGTTTCTTCGATCCGGGAGCGGCCCAGAATTAGCTGTCCTAAGGAGTCGCCCACTAGTACTAGTTTTTGGCGTGGAATAGCCAAAAACTGTGCACTGGTGGGGACTATTCGCCATTTTGCACCAGCACTATGGGGCACTCTGCTGTCCCCAGCGTGGCCTCCGATTGGTGGATCATGCCGTCTTCGCCGGTCGTCCTGCCACCGTCTCGGCGATCTTGGCCAGGTTGCTGGTGATGATCCCCCAGCCGACGTAGCGACCCATGCCCGCCTCTCCGTGTTCCGGGCACCGGTCCAGCCCGTAGCGCCGTCCCAACACGCTGATCCGCCCCTCGATTCCCGCTCGGAAGCGGAACCCCGCTCGGAACCAGCGCGTTTTCTCCTGCTGCCTTCGTTTGGCCGATGCCTTGCCGGCATACGGGATGACCACGTGCGTGACGCCGGCCTCTGTGGCCAGGCGCTCATTGGCGGGTGAGAAGACACCTCGATCCCCGGCGACCAACCAGGGCGGTTTCCCAAAGCGGCGCTGATGATCGGCAAGGCTCTGCGGGAAGTGGGGAGCGTCCTGACCCGGCTGATCGAGCACCCGGTACCCACTGACGATCCCGCCCTCCACTTCCTCCAACCAGAGCTCGCGTCCGAACTCGACCGGCTTCCCCGGCTTCTGCCGCTTGATGATCTGGGTGTGGGGCTCGAACAGGCTCACCACCTTCTCACTCGCCGGCACTGTCTCGCCCTGAATGACGCGTCGTTTTGCCTGCTCGATGACCTGCTCGACCAGTGGCAGTACGTGGTCCAATTCCCGCACCAGCCGCTGTTCCGCCTCGGCGGACGAGTGGGTGAGCGCGGTCACCACCTGGACCGCTTGAGCCCGACTCTGCTCGGCCACCCGGATCAGGCGCCGATAGGTGTCGGTCAGCTCCTCGGCGGCCTCCTCGCCTTTCCGCCGGGCCACCCGGTGCAGCTGCTGGGTCAGTCGTCGCACGCTCCGATTCCGGGTGCGGAATCGCGCCTTGCTCACCTCCGTCGTGTCCCCGAGCAGTCCTTTGGCACGGCGCAGCAGCCGACTGATGACCCGGACGCTATCAGCCAGCAGGGCACTATCAGTCGGGTGGTGGCTATTGGTCTCGACCACCGTACTGTCCACTCGCAGCTTGCGCCCTCGCGTCACCGTCCGTTCTCGGGCGAGCTGCACCGCGCGCTCGTTGATGTGGTCCAGCGTCTGGGGCTGGACCAGGTGGGCCCACCGGATCAGGGTCGTGTCGTCCGGGACCGCTTCCAGGTAGATCCGGCAGAATTGCCGCAACACCAGGCTGTCGGCCACGAAGTGCTCGGTCTCGTCGTAGCTCCAGTGGTACAACCGGCGAACGAGCAGCATGCGGAGGATCACCTCGACGGGGGTCGAATGCCGCCCTTTGTGGGAGCTGTGTGGATGCGCCCGGATCAGATCGGCCTTGACGCGCTGGAAGATGACATCGTCGTCCAGGAGCACGTCGAGTTCGCGCAATGCGGCGTCGAAGCCGGTGCCAAGCTGCGGTACGAGGGCGAAGAGGTTAACGGGGTCATAGCGATCCACGATCATGGTGACGAGGCCTCCTGGGTGGGATGAGTGGGCCGACACCCCTATCCTACGCCCCGGATTGCCTTATTTCACGCCAAAAACTAGTACTAGTCGCTGGCGTGAAATACCGGGAATATAGCGTGGATCGACGCGGGAGAGTGATACGGAGAGGAGGAGCGTGCTGACATAGTGAGAGGTTCGGTATTGTCATGTTGGTCGATCACTATCCTTATGAAGACGTCTTCGCGCGGGTTCCCGAACTCGCCCAGCAGACCGATCCCATCCTGCGACGGCTCGATACGCTGCTGGACGACGACACGCTGTATACCCACGTCCCTGCCGATCTGGGAAACCGCTATCCGCTGACGCTGGTCCACGGCCGGCACTCCACACCCGGTGAAGCCATCCTCCGGCTGCTGGTCGTGAAACACCTCTACAACTGGAGGTATCGTGAGACCGAGCAGCGAGTGGCCGATGGCCTCGTCTTGCGCTCACTTCTCACGCGTGTACTTCCAGGCACTGCCCGATTTCAGCACCCTGCAGCGCTGGGCTCAGACCATTCGGCCCGAGACGCTGCACACCCTCAACGATCGGGTGGTGGAACTGGCACGCGAGGCGAAGGTGACCAAGGGGCGGAAGCTGCGCATCGATGGGACCGTCATGGAGACAACCATCCATCATCCGACGGATAGGAACCTCCTGGCCGATGGGGTCCGCGTCCTGAGCCGTGTCATCCATCGTTGCATTGCTTGCTGCCATCGGCTCCCTCGATACCATTCCTATTTGAGTGGATTCGTGATCAGGTTAAAATAATCAACCAATCGAGTATGCTTTAAAGAAAGCGAGGCTCTTCGGAGAACTCACTGTCAATATAAGCCTTGCTGAAGCGTGCCTAGGTGACGCCGGTGCTCCCCTCTCGCTTCTCATAACGTGCCGGTTAGTCGGTAGAGGTTACCAACAGTTTGTCCCATGCGTAGATGTGGCGGAGTTTTCGGAGACGTGTGACGAACAGGAGAAACGCGACAGTCCCGGCCTATTATTCCGGATAGTCAACCACGAGGAGCTGCATGAAGTTGCATCGCCGCGTCGACAAGCTGGGTTTGAATATCCCGCTCTATCTGCACCACCTGCGTCGCTGGCTTCTGCTGGCTGTTCTTCCCGGTTTAGTTGCTGCCGGCTTGACCTTCGGCTACGCTATCCGTCAGCACAAGACATACCAGGCATCGACTGTTCTATTCGTTCAGCAGGCCCAATCCACCACGCCCGGGGTTATCGGCTCCATTGATGTCCCGAGCAGCCAGCAGTTGGCGATGACCTACGCTGCGATGATCGTGGACCCAACAATATCTCGGCAGGCAGAGAGCTCTCTAGCAAAGAAGTACCCGGGCCATCTCATCAATTACTCGGCGTCACAAAGTGTCCAGAAATCGGCACAGCAAAATACTCAACTGTTTGTCGTGACTGTCACTGACTCAGTGCCGACACGGGCCATGGACTCGGCGAATGCCGTTGCGCAAATCTTTATTCAGCGCATCCGAACGCTCGAGCGTCAGCGGTTCGGGCCCGATGAGCTACGCATTGTGCAAGAGGTGACCCAGGCACGGAACGATATGAACCGCGCTGTGACTCAACTCGCAACGTACACGGGATCGTCCCCGGGCCGGTCGGCGCTCAAAACGGTTCTCAGCACCTACCAGCTGTCATACTCCACTTTGGTCACGAGCCTCAATAACTTCCGCGCCACTCAGGATGCGACCCTGGACACGGTGAGCCTGTATTCTCCCGCCATCTCCGCGGATATCACCGGTCCTTACCCGTTGCGAGAAGCGTTGATCGCGGGGATCGCGGTTCTCGTCCTCGCGGCTGTTCTCCTATATCTGTATAACTACGTCAACGATCTGCCTCGCGGCCCAGAGGATGTTGAGGAGGCAGCAGGAGCACCAGTACTCGGTACGGTACAAAAGTTCGAGTCGGGTGGTCGAGGTGGCAGTCTGGTAGTGCAAAATCATCCCAGCGAGCCGGTAGCGGAAGCGTACCGGTTAGTTCGGACGAACATTCAGTTCACGGACTTGGAAACTCCGCCACATTCTCTGTTGGTGACCAGTGCCCTACCTGCCGAAGGAAAGAGCACGACCGCCAGCAATATAGCACTGACCTTTGCAGAGACGGGGCACCCGATCACCATTGTCGATGCCGATCTGCGGCGGCCCTCCTTGCACCGGATCTTCCAGTCTGAGAAAGGGAGGTTGGAAGGTCTTACCTCGTTGCTCATGACCCGGGGCGAACTAAATGGCCGCAATAGTTCCATGGACGATTGGCCGAACCTCTCCGTAATCTCCTCAGGACCTCTTCCGCCCAACCCTTCAACGATCTTGTCCACGGACCGCATGCGAGGTCTGATCCAGCATTTCACCGCCAACTCAACTATGGTGCTCATTGATTCGCCACCGATTCTCGCCGTTGCGGATGCCGCTATCCTGTCGACCATGGTGGATGGCGTGATCCTGGTGGTCGACCCGCATCAAACCAAGAGGCGAGACATTCGCGCGGCTCGTGAGACGATTGAGGGCGTGGGCGGCAAAATAGTGGGCGTTGTCATGAATCGGCTACGGCCGCGGGGAGCCATGTATTACTACTACTACGGTTCCTACTCCTATAAAGGCGGCTACAAAAACCGGTACGGACAACCGCCAAAAAAGGGGCGAGAGGTGGGAGCGAGCAGCGCTTGACAGAGGCTGCCCGATCTGCTCGCGTCGGAATCGGGTTGGATATCCATCACGCTGCGTCCCCCAGCACCAAAAAAATGTTTCCGAGCCGTGGGTCTGACCATGCCCAAAACAATCCGGGGTGTTCCATCAGTGCGATGCCGGACGGTTGGTGAGTGGGTGTAACGTCCGCTCGTGACATACCCGGCCCACGCAGAGCCCGTAGGCGGTCTCAGTGAGGCACAGAAATAGAAGCCGCTCGGAATTTGGTCGTCGAGGCAGTACGCGCGGTGGGAAGCGGCTCGGTACCACTCTCTCAGGTTCGCAGACCGTGCAAACACTGGGATGCAATATTTTCATCCTTGTGCTCAATATGGCTACCTCCTTCATGCTGTCGCGAGCGCTCGGACCCGGCGGCAGAGGAGAGGTTGCAGCCGCCATGTTGTGGCCGCCCCTATTTGTCTATCTGTTTGGGCTGGGAATTACCAGTTCGGTCGTATTCTTCGCGGCGTCATCCGGCTTTCAAAGCAAGGTGCTTGCCTCGGCCTCTGCTTTAGCGCTGGTCCAGGGGCTTGCCGGGGCTGCGATTGGATTCTTTTTGCTGCCGCTTTTGCTGGCCAGTCAGCATGCAAACGTGGTAGCCGCAGGTCGAGTGTATCTGCTTGTAGTTCCGATTTCGCTGGTAACACTGTGCGCGACCGGAGTATTGCAAGGATCTCGCCGCATTCTTGCCTTCAACGGGGTTCGTCTTATTGTGCCCGGGGGCTACCTGGCCGGCGCCCTTGTGTTGGTGTTCCTGCATGTGGTGACACCCCTCACTATCGTACTGCTCCATCTACTACTGAACCTGGCAACACTGAGCGCCTGCGTTGTGGCGCTCGGCGCAGTACTTCGACAGGCCGATTTTCGGCCAAGCCTGGCCTACGTGAAGCGCTTGGTGCGATATGGCGTCAAGGTTCAGCTGGGGGACACGTCGCAGCTTGCCAATCTGCGTCTCGATCAGGTCTTGATGGCTGCCTGGCTGCGCCCAAGAGAACTTGGGCTCTATGTGGTTGCTGTCAACGCGAGCAGTCTTGTATCTCTGGTATCGACCGCCGTTCGCATGGTCTCGGTACCGAGCATCGCTCAATTGGAGGGGAGCGGAGCACGCATGTCGTTAGTTGGAAGTACCTTCAGAGAGTATTGGATCGTGAGCCTCTTCGGTACACTCGTCCTTGCTATTCTCCTGCCGTATGCCTTACCAGTGTTTTTCGGCAGCCCCTTTTCGCCCGCGGTGGCCCCAGCCGAGGTACTGCTTGTAGCATCATTTGCCCTCGGAGCCAAAGATGTGTTGAGCGGCGCAGCGCAGGCGCTGGGCGATCCATGGCTGGGGAGTCGGGCCGAACTGGTATCGCTCCCCGTGACTGTCGTCTTGCTCTTCGTCTTGATCCCGCGTGACGGTATCATGGGCGCCGCGATCAGTTCTCTAGCCGCCTATGCGACGCAGCTCGCGGTGACAGTAGTGGGCTTCCGGGTTCGTCATGGTCTGGCCACCGCCGACTTGCTCCTCCCGAACCGGCGCGACCTCGCTGCTTTACGGCGCAGTTGGCTGCATGTTCTTCTTGGGCGCGGCGCCTAATCCAGGCCGCCGTCGATGCCGACCTCTACGACCCGGAATGCCCTCAGCGTTGCATCGACCGGCGCCGGGCACGGCCAGTTCATGCCCGACAGGATACAGTAGTAGAGGCGAGATGCAAGCCGGTCACCTGTGTGCTCCCCTCGGCCATCTCGCATATTGATGCAGTTCGCTCAACGTTTCGGTTGGAGTAAATTAGACACATGCCGATAACGACCTACGATGTGCTGTTAGTTCACACCACCGCAGTTGTGATTACGCTTGTCATAGTTCTTGTGCACCTTCGCAAGCGGGATTTATGGCAGTGGACCAGTGCAGGCTTCTGGGCATGGTGCGGGCTGATGCTGTTCCTGGCCCTTCCGCCCGCTCTCAGCCTTCTTCAGAACGACGTCTCACAGTACGACATCGTGCTTCAGCTGGCCGATGGACCGTTACGCGCGTTGTGGATAACGTGCGTAACGGTGGTGGGGATTGTTTCCTACTTCTGGGTGTACTTGAACACACAGGTACCACGACCGCCCGGTGGTCTCTTGGCTCGCGGCCTGAAACCCACTTTCACTACACCGCAGCGCGTCGTTCTGCTTCTGGTCATCGGCATAGGTCTCTGGTCACTTGTGCAGTTTCGGTCCGGATTTTTCCAGAATGACAGCGTGATTGTCAATGGCAGAACCGTTGGTGGGGCAAACGGGTATCAGTATACTGCCCACCTGTTTCTGTTCGTGCCGGTTGCTCTGTTCCTGCTGTCCCGTTCAAGCCGTTTCCGCCTCCTTGGGTACGCACTCGCCCTGATTTACATCGGAGTTGGGAGCCTTGATCCCTGGGCTCGATGGCTTCAGGTTTGCATGCTGTTGCTAATCTCTCTGGCTGGAGTGCTCCGCGGCGAGAAGCGTTGGCCCAATCCTCTACCGGTTGCCGGCGCGGTAATGGTCGGTCTCGTACTCGCGCTGCGGGGCCACACTACCTTTTCCTCCCCGCAGGACATATTCCTCCTGCTGAGCCAGATACCAACTCAATTGAGCACCGTATTTACCGGTGGCAATACAAATTTCCTCAGCACCTGGTATCTGCAGAGCTACGTTGATGATAAGCTGGTGGGTTTCAACTACGGCCTCGTCCTATTGAATTATCTACTTACCGGGTTTCTACCCGGGCAGATATTTCACGAAAAGTACTTCCTGATTGATTGGTTGCATTCCCAGCAGCCGGCCCTTTCAAACGTAGTTATTCTTGATCGTCTCCACGGTAATAAGTCCAGCTTCATCGGAACGTTCTACAGTGAAGGCGGTGTGTTCGCCGTGGCGCTCATGAGCGGCGTCTGGGGCTATCTCAGCCGGAAGATGGACGGTTTAGTCCTTCCAGAATCCCCCGTTCTCCTAAAATCGCTAGGCATCATCTGGATCAGCATGCTGTGGATGGTCTGGGGTAGTGGAGACTACTGGGCTCTTGACCAGTACTACACCGTGGCGCTGCCTACAATTGCGCTTTGGTTGGTGGCAGAGAAGAGCGGGAGAACGGCCATGGTCAAGAGGATGCGAACGAAGCGCAGCCAGCAACTACTTTCAGCCCCCGATCTTCAGCGAGTTGCTGCCACCAGGACGCCGTGTCTGCCCGAAGGGAATGATCGCGGTAACGGTGCCGTGGGAAGTGAAGGGGTAGGAGGTTGACGAAAAGCATTTGCGTCTTGGGTCTCGGATACATCGGCTTGCCCACGGCCGGCGTGTTTGCCACAAAGGGCTTCAAAGTTCACGGCGTCGACGTTCGCGAAGACGTGGTGAGGACGCTTTCCAGCGGAAACATCCATATTCAGGAGCCTGGTCTGAGTATGCTGGTGCAGTCGGCTATTCAATCCGGCAACCTGACAGTCAGCACAGTTGTTGAGCGCGCCGACGTGTTTATTATCGCGGTTCCGACTCCCTTTAGACGTGCTGGCTCCGAGGAGGGGCTGAGCGCGGCAAGTGGAGCGTGGCCGCTGCCGGATCTTTCATACGTCGTCGCAGCAGCTGAGTCGATTGGCCCAAAGTTGGAATCGGGAAACCTCGTCGTGCTCGAGTCGACGTCGCCGCCCGGAACCACTGCTTCCGTGGTTCGACCGGTGTTGGAACAAACAGGCTTGGTGGCGGGTAGCGATTTTTCGCTGGCATACTGTGCGGAGCGCGTGCTGCCGGGAAGGATTCTGCTGGAGTTGGTGACGAACGATCGAGTGGTCGGGGGCATCGACCCGGAATCTGCCCAACGAGCCGAGGAGCTGTATGCCGCTTTCGTTGAAGGTGAAATATTTAAGACGGATGTCACCACCGCGGAGATGGTGAAGCTCATGGAAAACACCTTCCGGGATGTGAATATCGCGCTGGCCAACGAGTTCAGCCGAGTGGCTCGCGCGGAGGGCATTGACGTGTTTGAGACTATACGGCTTGCCAACCATCATCCGCGCGTGAATGTTCTCCAGCCAGGACCGGGGGTCGGTGGACATTGTATCGCTATCGATCCCTGGTTTATCGTCAGCGCTGCGCCGGCCATTACGCCGTTAATAGCCACCGCACGGGCGGTCAACGATGCGCAACCAGCGTTTGTAGTCTCCCTTATTGAGGAAGCCGTCGCCGATCTCCCTGGCTCGACCATTGCCTTGCTCGGCGTGGCATATAAGTCCGACGTTGCCGACTTTCGCGAGAGCCCGTCGGTGCAGGTCTATAAGCTGCTGCTCGAACTCGGGTATGAGGTGCGGATGCACGATCCCTATGCCGATGAGTCATCGAACCTGGGCCATGGACTGCCGGTCCGGATAAGCAGTGATCTGGAGAGCACCACTACAGGCGCCGATCTTGCTGTTCTACTGACCGACCACACGCTGTATCGCGAACTGCGGCCCTCGGAATTGGTTTCTTGTGGCATGGCCCATCGACGCGTTGTCGACACGCGCAATTGTCTGGACGCGGACAGATGGAGGGCTGAGGGATTTGTCCTGCACCGCCTTGGCGGCGGCATGGGCGGCCATACCCAAGTTCAGTTCGGCTCCTCCCCACGGCGGCTGGAGTCGCGTGCGTGATACCGTGCATGCATGGCGCGGACGCGCTGAACGACCAGCGACAATGCGATGGGTGGCCCCCGTGGTCCGTGGGACAGAGTTGGTGAGGGAGAGAAAGGGCCTCGGTTCAGGGCCACCACTTCCCGTGACGATATGGATGAACATGCCATCGTTCTACCAGAACGATCTGTTTCGCGCCTTGGCGAAAATGAGCGAGATCGACCTTGAGGTTATATTTGCGCGAAGACTTGCGCAAGACAGGACCGATCTTGGGTGGGAGACAAACGTTGATGGGTTTTCCAGTTCCTATCTGTCGCCCCTCAATCCGGTGGGTGATGCGTGTCAGCGTGCCGTTCGACAGCGGCGCCGCATCCACATCGTGAATGGCGTGTGGGGGGAGATGAGTTTTGCCGCCGCTCTGACCGTTCTGGCCGCGGTCAGGAGTCGATACGCCATATATTCTGAGGCCCCGAGTCCTCTCGACAATCGCTCGATGGCGAAGCGACTTGTCCGATCAGCTTTCGGATCCGTGGTAGCTCGTCGTGCCAGTGGTTGGTTTCCTGTTGCTCGTTTGGGTGCCGAGTTTTTTCGCAGCATCGGCGCAGTATGGGAAAATATCTACCCGTTCGGCTATTTTCGGTCCGCTTCCTTGCCGCCAGCTACCGTTATGAGGCCGGAAGCGGACCGGCGCGAAGTTGTATATGTCGGGCAGGTGATCGAGCGAAAGGGAGTCGATCTGCTGCTGGACGCGATGCTGCCGCTGTTTGACCGATACCCCACGCTTCAGCTTCACCTGGTCGGCATTGGCGGTATGACGGGTCCGCTAAGGGCGACGGTAGCGGGCACGCCCGCGGCCGAGAAGGTCACCTTCGCCGGTGTCGTGTCCTCGATCGACACGCCTGCCGTCATCGCCCGATCCGATGTACTCGTTTTGCCTTCACGCTGGGACGGCTGGGGCCTCGTGGTGAACGAGGCGTTGAGTCAGGGCGTGCCGGTCGTTGTTTCGACACGGTGCGGGGCGGCGGATCTCGTTCAGGACGGCGTTAATGGCTTTGTATTCAAGAGCGAAGACGTGGCAGGACTGCGAAGATCCGTTGCGGCTCTTCTGGATGATCAGGGCGTACTTGCAACATGCAGGGCTGGCGCTGCTCGCTCGGGTCGTCTGCTCGACACGGACGTTGTGGCGCCATATCTGGTTGATTGCCTGAGGCATATGATTGGAGAAAGCGGCGATCGCCCCGTGCCACCCTGGTTGTGTAGACCCGCGTCTGTGAGGCAGTAGGGTGCGACTCCTGTTTATCTGTGATGCTCGAAGTCCTATCGCGCGCAACTGGATGGGCTACTTCCTGGATCGGGGAGATGAGGTACACGTGATATCCTCCTATCCATTGTCTACCGCGGGCTCACGGTTCGCTTCTATCCACGTGGTTCCGCTTTCTCTATCTACGGTGATGCCATCTCGGATGCCAACCATGGAGCCACGGGTGAGACGCGCTGATCGGGCAGCGCTATCGCAGTCCTTACCCGCTCGGGGGAAGCGCTTTGATCGTCTGGCTCGGAAAGTACAAATGACTCTTGCCCCTCTTGATCTGCATCGTCACGTCAATCGAACGAGGACCGTCATCGCGGAGGTAGCGCCGGATCTCGTCCATGCCCTGCGCATTCCCTTCGAGGGTATGTTGGGCGCGATGGCCGTTCGCGAGCAACCACTCATCATATCGGTATGGGGTAATGATTTTACCCTGCATGCGGCGCAGAACCGCGTTGCCGGCATCTATACTCGGCGATCGATGAGGCATGCCAACGGGCTCCACGCTGATTGCCAGCGGGATGCGCGTCTCGCCCGGGCGTACGGGTTCTCTGGCACCAGGCCGTCCGTAGTTCTGCCCGGAGGGGGAGGAGTTCATGTCGATCTCTTCTATCCTGGAGGGCGCGACGCGCAATTGGGTGCCGCGTTGAGCATCACCATGGGTTGCCCGGTAGTTATCAATCCACGAGGCATTAGAGAATATGTACACACGGAGGCGTTTTTTCAGGCTATCCCTCTGGTCTTACGTGTCTACCCAGAGGCAGTGTTTCTCTGCATTGCCATGGCAGATAGCAACCTAGCGCGGAATTGGGTGTCGAGGCTGGCTATCGAGCGCTCCGTGCGGCTGTTGCCTGCAGTGCCGCACGAAGACATGGCTACGTACTTTCGGTTTGCTGCTGTAGCCGTATCCCCGAGTGCCCATGATGGAACACCGAACACTCTTCTTGAAAGCATGGCGTGCGGCTGCCTCCCCGTGGCCGGGGATATTGACTCTGTTCGCGAGTGGATTACTGACGGCGTCAACGGCTTGCTCTGTGATCCTCGAGATCCGTCTGCGCTAGCCTGTGCTATTATCCGTAGCTTGGCAGATGATTCCTTCCGGGCACACGCGCGCACACATAACGGTCAGGTAATCGCAGAACGGGCAGAGTATGGGGCTGTGATGCGGTCGGCCAGCGCATTTTATGATCACGTTGTGCGTCAGTACTCTTTGGGAAGCACCCCTATTGAGAGGTAGAAAGACAGGCAATGGGAGTTGCACAGCTTCGGCTCGCATACGCGAGTTTGCGCTCCCCGAGGCATATCACTATTAAACATTGTCTATAAGAAGCGCGGGCGGCACTGTGGTATGAGTTGCATGCGCAGGGTGGATGTGGCATTGGTGGGAATGGACAGGCATGGAGATCGTTTCTTTGACGTGCAGCCGCGCGCTGGACTCCAGGGAGGAGACCTCCCGCGCTTTTCCCTTGCATGGGAGTCTGGCTAAATGTGTGGAATCAACGGTGCGGTGGTCTTCGACAATTCGAGGTTTGAGATTGATGCGCCGTATATAGAGCAGATGCGGGACATCATGGCTCATCGGGGTCCAGACGGGGCAGGGTGCTGGATCGCGCCGGACCGTACGGTTGGTCTCGGATTCCGGCGCCTGTCGATCATCGATCTGTCCACTGCGGCGGACCAGCCGATGTGCAACGAGGACGGCGCGCTCTGGATCGTCTTCAACGGCGAGATTTACAATCACGCTGCCGTTCGACGAGAACTGGAACTGACCGGGCGTCACCAATGGGCTACCGATCACTCGGATACGGAGGTCATCCTGCATGCCTTCGAGGAGTGGGGCATCGATTGCGTGAGCCGCTTCCGCGGTATGTTCGCGATTGCGCTGTGGGATACCGTGCGCCGGGAACTGTGGCTGGTTCGCGATCGTATCGGTATCAAGCCGTTGTACTACAGCCTCCATCATGGCCGATTGGTTTTCGCCTCCGAGATCAAGGCGCTGCTGGAGGACCCCGAGCAGGGGCGCGGCGTCAACGAGGAGGGGCTTTTCGATTACCTGTCCTTCCTGACCGTCCCAGCACCGAACACGCTCTTTGCGGGCATCAAGAAGCTTTCACCTGGAACCTGGTTGCGTATTCGGCAGGATGGGGAGATACGGGAGCACCGATATTGGGACGTGTGGGATCACACGCAGCCCCTGTCGGGGATAGCAGAGGAGGAGATAGCCGAACGAGTGCTCGAGGAGCTGCGCACCTCGGTGACCCTTCGTAAAGTGAGTGATGTGCCGGTGGGGGTTTTTCTCTCCGGCGGACTGGATTCGAGTACTAACGCTGCCCTCTTCTCCGACGGAAAGGGCGACCCGATCAAGACCTTTTCCATTGGGTACGATCAGGACTATGCCGACTACCGGAATGAGCTCGACCACGCCCGCGTCATGGCCCGGACCATCGGCGCCGAGCACCACGAGCGGATCTTGACGCAGCAGGACATGCTCGATTTCCTGCCACGGATGATCTGGCTGCAGGACGAGCCCATTGGCGATCCCGTGTGTGTTCCACTTTACTACCTGTCCCAGCTGGCCCGTGATCACGGGGTGACGGTAGCCCAGGTCGGCGAAGGCGCCGACGAATTATTCTGGGGATACCGGAGCTGGAAGGCGCTGCTGAATCTGCAGCGCGCGAGCGATCTGCCGGTTCCACGCGCTGTGAAGCAGCTGGGGCTGACTGCGCTGCGGGCTACTGGCCGGGAAGCTACGGTACCGTTCGCTCTCTTGCAACGCGGTGCGGAAGGGTTCCCCATCTACCAAGGGCTCGACTCGTTTGTCCAGGCGGAGAAAATGTCGGTGCTGTCGCCACGACTGCGGCGAGACTTTGGAGCGCGCTCTTCTTGGGACGCGCTGGCTCCTCTGCACGATAGATTCCTGACCCACGCCTGGGAGCCGAGCCCACTCCATTGGATGACCTATGCCGATCTCAGTCTGCGGCTGCCGGAGTTGCTGCTGATGCGGGTAGACAAAATGAGCATGGGCGTCAGCCTGGAGGGACGGGTTCCGTTTCTGGATCACGTGTTCGTCGAGCTTGCCCTCAGCATTCCCCAGGCAATGAAAACCAAACACAATACCTTGAAGCGTACGCTGAAGCGCGCGGTCCGCGGCGTTATTCCCGATGAGATTATCGACCGTAAGAAGCAGGGATTCAACGCACCGGTGGCAGACTGGTTTCACGGCGAACTGGGGGCCGTGACCCGCAGAGAGCTGCTCAATTTTTGCCGCGAGACGGACCTGCTCGATGTAGCGGGAGTCGAGGCGCTCCTGGAGACGGCTGGCGCCTCGCATCGCGCGGGAACTCAAGCCTGGTATCTGACCAATCTCGCTCTCTGGTGGAAGCAGTACATAGCATGCCGCGAGCCAACCCCGCTCACAGTCTGACCTTTCTGGCCCGACGCGCTCTCCGCGCCGGCCCCCGCGCTACCGGCCGCCGCTTTCGTTTTGAAGCGCGTGGCCGGGCCGATCGCTGGCTGGCCCCAAAACGGCAGAACAGTGTATCAGGCGCGCTTCTGCGGTCACAGGACGCCACGAGCATTGACGAGCTCTGGGAGCGCCTGGCCCGGCAGCCATATCTATCGCCGGCCGCCCCGGTGGATACCGGGGAGTACGATCGGATCTGTCCGGGAGACAGCGCGCGCATACTGGCGGCAGCGGATCGCGCGATGGAGCATGAGATCGACTTTCTTGGCTCGGGGCCGGTTCGGCTCGGCGCACAGGTGGATTGGCAGCGCGACTACAAAACCGGGTGGCGCTGGCCCGTGCGCTACTTTCGGGACATTGGGCTGGCTGATCCCGATCACCCCAGTGACGTGAAGATGCCCTGGGAGCTATCGCGCATGCAGTGGCTGATTCCGGTGGGGCAGGCGTATGCGCTAACCGACGATGAGCGCTACGCGATGGAGATGAAGCGGCTCCTGCTGGACTGGATGGATCACAACCCGTATGCGCACAGCGTGAATTGGCGGATTGCCATGGAACCGGCCATGCGCATCTTTACTTGGACCTGGTTTTTTCAGGTCTTTGCGGAAAGCCCCTCCTGGAGCGAACCGGGCTTTCGAGAACGCTTTCTGAGCTGCCTCCATCTGCACGGTGACTTTGTACACCGGCATATCGAACACTCAGAGGTGAACGGCAACCACTGTGTGGCGGATGCGGCGTCCCTGGTGGCTCTGGCGCTGTTTTTCGGCCAGGGACGAGCGCCCAGGCGATGGTTAGGCCACGGCTGGCGGGTGTTGAATGAGGAGTTGCCTCGCCAGGTTCTGCCCGACGGAGTGGACTTTGAAGGCTCCGTACCGTACCATCGTCTGGCGCTGGAGCTCTTTTTACTTCCAGTGTTGTATCGTGAGCGGGTCGGTCTGACCGTGCTGTCCGGCTACAGCGCGCGGGTGATCGAGATGGCACGATTCGCGGCCGCGTACTCCCGTGATGATGGCACTATACCCTTGATTGGCGACGCGGACGATGGGCGTGTCCTCCCGTTTGGCGGTCAGGAGCGCAACGACCATCGCTATCTGGCCGGGCTGGTGGGTATACACTGGCAGGTTCCCGATCTGATCGAGGCGTCCGCCGGCTCCAGGGCTGAAGCCTTCTGGCTGTTGGGAGCGCAGGCGGCCCGTGGTCTTCCCGCCACCGAAACCCCATCCCATCCTCCCGGCTCGCGGGCGTTCCGCCACGCCGGCTTTTATCTCATGCGTGGCCCGGGCAATCATGTCTTTGTCGATTGTGGCCCGGTGGGTATGGCCGGCCGCGGCGGACACGGACACAACGACTGCCTCTCGTTCGAGGCTGTCCTGGACGGCGTCCCTCTGATCTCCGATTGCGGCTCATTTGTCTACATGGCTTCCATCGAGCAGCGGAACGCCTTCCGCTCGACTCCTTACCACAACACGCCGTGTGTGGACGGCGAGGAGTTGAATCGCTTCGTAGCGCCACAGTATCTCTGGTTGCTCCAGAACGATGCATTGCCCCAGGTGCGTCGTTGGGAGGCGGGAGGACCGATCGAGATGTTGGTCGGCGCGCATGCCGGCTATCGACGGCTGGCGCGGCCGGTGACGCCGGTGCGCACGCTGGCACTCGATCACCAGCATCGGATGTTGATGGTGCATGATGAGTTCGAAGGCAGCGATGAACATCGGGTAGAGATCTCCCTGCACCTCGCCCCCGGCGTCGAGATTGCAGACATGTTGGGAGAGACCATCCGACTTCGAGCCGGCGGCCGGGACTTCGTGCTGCGCTGGGACGATGGCGAGCGATGGGAGCTGCGGGTAACGGAGGGGAGAATCTCCCCAAGCTATGGCGTCGTGGTCCCGTGCGTTCGACTGGCGTTTCAGTCCCAACGCCTTTTCCCTTTAACCGTCTTTCTGGCGCCCGAGACTAACGACGCGGCCTTCACGTCGGCTGCCGATGCGCTTCGCCGCCTTGCTTTCTGACCGGGACGGCCCAGTGTTTCTTTCCTCTTTCTCTATTCCGAACGCCTTTTCAAGGAGTCATCTCGCGTGAAACAGGTCATCCAGTCGGTACGGTCCGGCGAGCTGAGCGTCACGGATGTACCGAGCCCAATCCTGCGCCCGGCCGGCATCCTGGTCCGCACCGCTGCCAGCCTGGTGTCGGCGGGCACGGAGCGGACGACGGTCGACTTTGCCAATAAGAACCTGCTGCGGAAGGCGCAGGCCCGTCCGGATCTGGTACGTCAGACGCTCGACAAGGCGCAGCGCGAGGGGGTCTTGACCGCGATTGAGGCGGTGCGGAACAGATTGGAGCAACCGATTCCACTGGGATATAGTTCGGCCGGACGGATCGCGGCGGTGGGGGCCGAGGCCGGCGGCTGGCAGGAGGGCGATCGCGTCGCCTGCGCCGGGCAGGGCTACGCATGCCACGCTGAGATGGCCTATGTGCCCCGGAATCTGGCGGTGAGGCTCCCCGAGAATGTCTCGTTTGAGGCCGGCGCCTTCACCACGCTCGGCGCCATTGCGCTCCAGGGTATTCGCCAGGCCGAGGTGGCGCTGGGCGATCGCGTCGCGGTGATCGGCCTCGGGTTGCTCGGTCAGCTCAGCGTTCAGATGCTGAAAGCGGCCGGCTGTCAGGTCTTCGGGGTGGACGTGAATCCGGCGCGGGTGCAACTGGCTAGAGAGCTGGGGGCCGACAGGGGCGCAACCACCGAAAGCGCCCTTGAAGCTGGACGGACCTTCTCAGCCGATTTGGGTTTCGATTCGGTCTTGATTACCGCAGCGACCAGGAGCAACGAGCCGATCTCGCTGTCGGGCGAACTCGCCCGCGATCGCGGCATCGTGGTGGCGGTGGGCGCGGTGGGGCTGGAGATTCCGCGCAAGGCATATTACGAGAAGGAACTGGACTTTCGGCTCAGCCGCTCGTACGGTCCAGGCCGGTACGATCCAGAATACGAGGAGAAGGGCCACGACTACCCGTTCGGGTATGTCCGGTGGACGGAACAGCGGAATATGGAGGCGTTCGTCCAGCTACTATCGAGCGGAGCGGTGCGGATCGACCGGCTCATTACCCATCGGTTCTCGATCGATGGAGCAGAGCAGGCCTACGACGTCATCACCGGTAAGACCGAGGAGCCATTCCTGGGCGTGATGCTCACCTATGATATGGACCGCGCGCTGCCCGAACGGGTGGAGCTGCCTCGTATTCCAGAGCAGACCGAAAGCTATGCTCCCCGAGCGGTGATCCGCCTGGGGATGATTGGAGCCGGCGCCTTCGCCAACGGCACCTTGCTGCCGGCCCTGCGCGATCTAGACGGGCTCGAATTGGCCGGCATCACCTCCGGCTCGGGAATGACCGCCCGTACCACGGCCGATCGCTTTGGCTTTGCGTATTGCGCCAGCGATAGCGATCAGTTGCTGCAAGACCCCGACATTACCTGGCTAGCGATCATGACGCGGCCCGATCTGCATGCCCGGCAAGCGATAGCGGCGATGCGAGCCGGCAAGGATATCTTCGTCGAGAAACCCCTGGCGCTCAACAGGGAGGAACTGGAGCAGGTCTTGCACGTTCAGGAGGCGACCGGGCGCCGGCTCATGGTGGGCTTTAATCGACGCTTTGCCCCCATGGTCCAGGAAATGCGGACGTTTCTGGCGGGGCACAGCCGCCCCCTGATGGCGACCTATCGAATCAACGCCGGATTCATCGATCCCTCCCACTGGACGCAGGACCGTGCGGTAGGCGGCGGGCGAATCGTGGGAGAAGGGTGCCACTTTGTCGACCTGCTCCAGTTTCTGATCGGCGCGCCACCCACCCTGGTTTTTGCGCGCGGCCTGGAGACCGACCGCGGGCCGGTCGAGGACGAGGTCACGATCCTGCTAAGCTTTGCGGACGGCTCCGTAGGGACCGTGATCTACACGGCCGGCGGTGATAGGTCGTTTGGCAAGGAGCGGATCGAGATCATTGGAGATGGGAAGGTCACGGTACTCGATGATTTCCGTCTGCTCGATCTGAGGCACGGCGGCAAACGGGTACGGCGGCACGAGCGGCTGCGCCCCGATAAGGGACATCGGGGAGAGTGGCAGGCGCTGATCCAGACGGTGTGCCGGGGCGGGCCGGCGCCAATCGACATCCGGGAGATCGCAGATACTCACCGCGCTTCCTTCGCAGCCGTGGAGAGCATGCGCACCGGGCAGCCCGTGACGTTGCTGTAAGTCGGTACTATATGAGTGTCGTCCGTGTGATTGCACGGCCGGTAGAGGTTGCAAAATTCGGGTTTGGGGAGTTCACTCGATGACCGACCCGCGCGATATTCAGAAGGACTACTACGCGCGTACCGCCGCCGCGTATGACGAACTGCATGTGGATCCAGACGATGAACACTATACCTCTTTACGGTACATTGAAGCACTCACGCACATGTTGGACAGCAAAAGTCTACTCGACATAGGAGCAGGAACGGGCAGGTCCTTGCAGTATCTGTTGGAGCGCGGCACGACCATGACGCTCGCCGGTGTGGAACCAGTACAGGAATTAATAGATCAAGCGACGAAGAAGGGTTTGCCGGATGGGATGATCGTGCCTGGTTCTGGAGATGCGCTACCTTTCGCCGATTCCAGTATTGATATCGTGTGCGCCTTTGCCGTGATGCACCATGTGGAACAACCTGATGCCATCATTCGTGAAGCACTACGCGTGGCGCGCCGAGCCGTCTTTATATCGGACGCCAATAGATTTGGACAGGGACCCATGCCGGTACGGATACTCAAGCTCGTTGCGTACAAGTTGCACGCCTGGGGACTGCTCAATACGCTGAAGACTCGCGGGCGCGGCTATACGGTGACCGAGGGAGATGGTCTCGCATACTCCTACAGCGTCTTTGATTCATACAAAACTCTTGCTGCCTGGGCTGACCGGGTCTTTATGATCCCAACCGAGAGGATGCACGCTTCCTCCTGGTTCCATCCTCTGCTCACCTCGAGACATGTGCTCATGTGCGCGATTCGCGACTGAGTGTAGACCAGAAAACTGGTACTTATGACTGTTCCAGGCTCGTCAAGTGCAGGTCCATTGACACCGTGCGCAGGCCCACGTCTGCTCCCGAAGGCAGTGGTCCCGTTTGTTGGAGCGAGGGACCACTATCAGCTTCCGATCGCGTTGCACGAATGCGGTCTGCTTGAGTGCTTGGTTACCGATTTGTACCTGCCTGCGGATCGACGTTGGTTTCAGCGTACGGCTGGAAAGCTTCTTTCCCCTGCTGTGATATCCCGGCGCTTCGATCCCCTCCTTCCAAGTAGCCGTGTTCGTATCGCTGGGAAAACGGTTGGCCCGGCGACGCTAGGGGTCGGAGTTGGCAAGACACGCACCCGGCGGAGGCGAGACGATGCCCTTGGCGCTCGGGCCGCACGGCTCGCCATTGAGCGGGGCGCCGCGCTCTTTTCGTACAGTTACTACGCAGCCAGCGCCTTTGAAGCCGCCGGCGACACCGTCCGAGAGCGGTTCCTCTTCCAGCTTCATCCACATCCGGCATCCATTCGTCAGTTGCTGACGGAGGAGCTTGAATGCGTTCCGCACGCTCGGGAGTCCATCCTGAGTGAGACAGAAATGGCGCTGTCCGCGGATGAACTGGCCAGTCTTTCACTGGAGTCAACCCTCGCCAACGGGTGGACGGTAGCGAGTTCCTTTACGGCCGAGACCTTACGGGCCAGCGGTATCTCCGCCGATCGAATCCATATTGTTCCCTATGGCGTTGACCACGCAGCCTTCCCCTGTCGTCGGGAACGACCGGTATCGAATGTCCTCCGAGTAGTTTTTCTCGGCAGCCTAGTACAACGGAAGGGCCTGTCATATCTGTTGGACGCGGTGCGTCTTCTGAAATCCCGTCAGGTAGAACTGACCCTGGTAGGCAGAGGGAACATCGACCGCGCTCTTCTCTCTCACTATCAGGATCTTCCCGTGCATATTAAGCTGGCCCTGACCCACAGACAGCTGGTGTCCGAACTTCACCAGAGCGATCTCTTTGTCCTGCCATCGCTCGCCGAGGGCTTCGGACATGCCATCCTGGAGGCCATGTCAACAGGTCTGCCTATCGTCACGACACGTAACACCTGTGGCCCCGATGTAGTACACGATGGCGTTCAGGGGTTCCTGGTTCCAATCCGGGATGCACCGGCAATCGCTGACAGGATCGAGTGGGGGCTCAACCATCGCGAGGCTCTAGCTCAGATGGGAATGGCGGCGGCGGTGCGATCTCGGCACTTCACCTGGGATCGGTTTCGTCAAGGTGCGCGCGATGCATATGCTCGAATGTTTGACCAGCTGGAATCCGGGATCCACCAGTAGTTTGTTGTCAAACGTGGAGTTTGAAAAAAGAATGGATATGCTTCTTGGACTTGACCCGGTTTAGGGAACACCCTCAAGCTTGGTGACCATTGGCAATAGCCGGTGGCTGACTGAGCAGTTCTAGGAGGATGCTGACGGACAGTGTGGGCTTGATGACTACCAAAGCTACCTGGTATCCGACCTATCTACCGTTCCACGTTCAACAACTACACTACTTGTACCTGAGGCAGCGGGATGATGAAGCGCCCCCCCAGCCGGCGATACGCCGCCTGTTGCTCCAGAATCTCATCGGCGAAATTCCAGGTGAGCAGCAACACATAGTCGGGCCGATCCTGCACCAGACGCTCGACGGGAAAGATCTCGAGATGCGTACCCGGAGTAAAACGCCCCTGTTTTACTGTGCTGCGATCGACCACATACGCGAGGACATCGCGGCCGATGCCAAAATGATTGAGGAGGGTAGATCCCTTGGCCGAGGCCCCGTATGCCGCAACTCGCTGGTGATCCGCTTTCAATCCCTCCAGTACCCTATGTAGTTCCGAGCGTAATCGTTGCACGCGGTCCGCAAACTGCGCGTAATACTCGAGGCTCGTGACGCCTCTCGCCTGCTCTGACTCCAGCAGAGAATGCACGGCCTCCTGGGGACCTACGTCCGTCGCGTGGCCTGCGGTGACGCGCAATGATCCGCCGTGAATCGAAATCCGCTGGACGTCGAGTGCCGCCAAACCATGCCGCCGGAAGAGCCGCTCCAGGGCCGTCAGCGAGTAATAAAAGACGTGCTCATGGTAAATCGTGTCGAACTCCACGCCATCGATCATGTCCACCACATACGGCGTTTCCATCACAAAGATGCCGTTCGTCTTCAGCAGTGTCTTGATACCGGAAACCACACCATTAATGTCCGGGACGTGCGCCATAACGTTGTTGGCCACGATGACATCCGCACTCATGCCCTCGGCTAACAGTTGTTGCGCCAATTGCGTCGAAAAAAACTCGCACCGGGTGCGCACGCCGCGCTCTTCCGCGACCGCGGCGATATTTCGGGCCGGTTCAACGCCGAGCACGGGAACGCCGACCTCCACCAGGTTCCGCAAAAAGTAGCCATCGTTGCTGGCGATCTCGATGACCAGGCTATCGCCACTCAGCTGCTGCCGTTTCACGACGTCGCGAGCGAGCGCGCGCGCATGCTCAAGCATCGTCTCAGAGAATGACGAGAAGTACGCATAGTCGCTGAACAGGCGTTCAGGAGGAACTATATCAGCAATTTGTACCAGGGAGCAACGAGGACAAAAGGCGAGTTCAAGTGGGTACTGCGGTTCGTCCTGGGCGGGGTTCTGCTCGGTGAGAAGAGCATTGGCCAAGGGGGTGGAACCCAGCGAGAGGATCCGACGGAGTTCGTCGAAGCCGCATGAGCGACAGGCGCGTCCGTCGACAGTCAACCTTTTGCTCCAGTACGTCTCAGTCGTCCTCTCGTGACTACGAACCCACGACCATCAGCGAGTAGCCACCAAGGACCCGAACGGCTATGTCGGGGGAGACGGCAAAGGCGGCCCTGCGCGGTAACCTGGCCAGTCGTGTCCGAAGTGCCGTTCTCGCTAGTTCCACGCCGTCTGCTGTGTAGTTCCACGCCCTGATCTGAAAGCCGGCCTGCTCCAGTAAAGTAAGAGCGACTTCCTTCGTAAAATGGTGAAGGTGACCCACATTTGTAATCGTGTCCGTTATCGGCGTTACACGAAGTACAGACTGTACGTGTACGTCAAGGGGAATGTGCAGCACCGTATAGCATGCTATCTCTTTGGCGACACGCAATAGACTGAAATAATCTTCGACATGTTCGATGACATCTACTAAAAGGAGCACATCGAAGCGATTCGACTTCAATTGGTCTATGGTGGCAACATCGAAAGTTAGCCTGTCGTTCTCGCACTCTCGCGCCAGTGCGATGGCCTGTGGCGAAATGTCATACCCGCGAAATTCACAGGTGGAAGGCAAGAGCTGTTGCAATTCGCTCAGAATCACTCCAGCTCCACATCCGACCTCTGCTATTTGCTTTGGGTGAATGTCGTATTGCTCCAGAATTCCGTGTATTTGCCTTGCCTTCCAGGGCGAATCCTCGGCATGCCAGCTGGGATGGAGACGAGCATAGCTTCCGCTGGTATAGATTGAGTCCTTCACAGGTGCCAATCCTTAGTTCGCTGGACTTTTTGTCGCGAAGCACGCGCAGATTCCGGCCGCACCGGCCACAGCATTCCGCCAATAGATCCGGATCCTGTCGCATCCGAAGCCAAGGTCGAGATGCGCCCGAATGACGCATTGTACGCGTGCAAGACGTGCGCCGTCGAGTGCCGTACCTTATATCGTGCCACGTATAATTGGACGATAGAAGCTGTCTGAAAAGGGGGTGACGAGGTGAGACACTGGAAGTACCACACTCCAGGAGTCTCCTATGACCTCGCCTCCCCGTCTCTATCCTACCGACCTGACCGATGCCGAGTGGCAGATGCTG
>JAABUL010000699.1_pt1 | contig 70368 bp, 75 predicted proteins | sample 5559151 | NCBI WGS metagenome assembly JAABUL01 (sample SAMN10711876, study PRJNA513368) | rock metagenome | isolation source: Antarctica rocks | place: Antarctica: Victoria Land, Pudding Butte sud | reverse complement strand
AGTAGCCTCGAATGTGATGGCATTGATAGATATGCCTATATTGCAGAATATCTTGCAACTGTCCACGTACCGGAGGATGAAGGACTCGGAAGCGTTCGAAGACCGGAGACAAGTCAAGGAAGAGACGGAGAACGAAGCGCTCAGCGGTTGGGTCCGAAATGTAGAAGATGATTTCAAAGTGCAACCTGGATCCTTCAGGCCATAGAACCAAAAGAGCTTGATAGTCCCACCTGCGGCTCCATTGCATCCGAGTAATCTTAACCGCCAAACCTTTAAAAGCTGTGCTGCTGTTCCCCTCACGGTATCATTCCAAATCCCAATCAAAAAACTTCTTCCCCAATCAACAACGTCCCACCCCCCTCACCCTCACCCCTACACCCCCTCCTTCCCCCCCTTAAACTTCCCAAAAACCCTCCTCTCCATCTCCCTCTCCATCCTTAACCTATGCACCTCCCTCTCCACCTCCCTCCCCCTCTCCTCATCCGCCTCCAACACCTCCCTTATCTTTTTCACCACCTTCTCGTACTCGGCCTCGATCTGCTGCGCGGACATGGTGTGCATGATTTCGGCTTTGCGGGCTTCGAAGGCGGCGAGGGCGGCGCCGGTGCGCGGGTGGCCGGAGATGTGGCCGTGGGGGATTGTGGAGGAGAGGGTGGGGGGCAGGCCGCGTTTGGGGTGGGTGCGAAGGGGGGAGGTTAGGGGGATAGGGGTGGGGGTGGGGGTGGGGGAGGCGGGCGGAGGGGAGGGAGGGGTTGTCATGGTGGGGGTGGGTGTCGGTGTCGGTAGCCAGTGTGTGTGGAAGCGTGGGTGAGGATGAAGCTCTCAGCAATCCAAGTCAGCGGGTATCATGGTGATGGTTTATCCATAGGCACATACAAAATTGCGGTGGTGTTGAATGGAAGGTGGAACATAGATTAACATGAGTAAATTACAGATTTCCAAAAAAATACAAACATAAATTACGCGAAGCTACCTACAATGTCCACCTCACTGCCCCCCGCATCTTCCACTTCTACACACACCAACCATGGTACGTCCCCATCTTCCCACCTCCCCTCCCTTTCTCTTCCCTTCCCGCCCCCTTTCTTCCCTTTCAGCCCCTCCCCTTCCCCCCACTCTCCACCTCACTCCAAGCTAACCCCCCCCCTTAGGCCGACAAACTCCGCACCCAACAACAACTGGAGCAGCTCCAAGCGCGCTACATCGGCACCGGCCACGCCGACACCACCAAGCACGAATGGACCTCCAACATCCACCGCGACAGCTACGCGTCGTACATCGGGCACCCGCCTTTGCTGGCGTATATGGCTGTGGGGATGGGGGAGCCGCGGGAGAGGGTCAGGGGGATGTTGGTTGAGGTGAGTGGGTGTGATGTCGGGGTTGGGGACGGTTTATTACGGGGGAAGGAAGGGGAGATGAAATGGCGCTGACTGGGGTGGTAGAAAATGATACAGCCGGTTGGGAAACCGCCGGAGGTGAGTTCAGGGATCCAACGCCGAAAAGAGACTGCGGCTGATAAAAGTGCAGGTACAAGACTGATCGCGACAATGATAACCGGAGGAGCGATGGAATGGTATTCATTGGCAGGGAGTTGTGTGGCTGGTCAAAGGGTTGGGATATGAGGGGAGATGCTTGCTCGAAGCAGTGGATAGATCCGTTGGATCCGTTCAATGGACAGCGATTGATAAACACCCAATCCTCGATGACAATCTTCTCCATCCATCGAACTCACAGGCAAATTTCATCCGAAGGTTATCCAATGCATTTCCTTCGCCCCCCCCTCAATATCAAACGTTCCATTGCCTCCACAACCACTCCAGTCAGACCACGATTCATCAAAATGTAATGAATTAAACATCCTCTCTAACAACTATAATACAAAGAAGAGGTGAACTGTAACCTGCAGTCCTGCACTCATATTAAAAGCTCTACCATTTTCGTGCCTCGAATAAAAGTCGAATCAGACTTGATGTCGAATTCATATCCAACGCGAGAATTACTAATTGTCGCCATCCAACCCATGCCAAGTCGGCCTAATTGACCCACTTGTTGCGAGCGAGTCTCCGCCAAACCCATTTATTCCCTTCTCTCGGGTCTGGCCCTCCTACCCCCCTTCAGACTCTTGACTCTGGACAAGAAGCCCCCACCGCTCTTGCCCTCAGACTCCAACGCCCCTGTGCCATCATTCGTGACCCTCCTCTCCAACAAACCAGGCAAAGGCGCCCGCCTTGGACTACTCATGGCTCTTTCTCTGCCCACGCTGCTATCAACACGGTTCTTATCTTCAGCAATCTGGATCTTAGCCCCCTTCTTTTCGTAAGCGTCATCGTGGTCATTGAAGAATGGGTTCCTCTCCTGAATCTTAGGCATGCCTCCAGCGCTCAACACTGTTTGTTCGATTGGACTAGTTGGCGAGGTAGCACGATGACGATCGTACACATCCGGACTTGTCACCCGACCGAGAGGGCCAGGACCACGGTTCATACCTCGAATCTTTTGTGCCAAACTCCTTGTCCGGCTCAAGCCGCCTCCATTTGCCGTGTTAGCATCAGACTCAGACTCGCGTCTCTGGATTGCTGCTCGAGGTGCTGGTGCGCCCTCGAGGAAAGTGGTTGCACCAAGACCTACTGTTTCGTCGCCGTAAACGGGGTCCACCAGAGCCGTTGGATTGAAGCTTGTCGTTCTGTCCACCCCAGGCCTAACGCCGGGTCCGCTTCTCGTTGGCGCACTGGCCCCTGCATAAGATACAAATGAATCTTGCTCGGCAGTGGCACCTGATGCGGCGTAATCGGTGAAGCCTTCGGCACCACGGCCGTGGAACTGCGCCATGTCAATGTTCTTGTTAACGGGTCCAGATCCGCCAATAACGTTGTTGGCAGAATCTTTAGCGAAAGCTTGCATTGGGGCACGTTGGGAACCTTTGCGGTTACGATGTGGGTTGCAAGCGTCGAAAGGGCCGTCATGATGGAATACTGCCAATGGTGTCAGTCTATAATTCGCAGAAGCGGCTCATGTCAACTAGGAGCCCTTACAGCCAGTCCCATAGATGCTGGTCACGTCAAGGGAATCGATGATATCCAGTCTCTGGCTTGGCTTTTTCGATTTAGACGACGATCCATGAATTCTGCCTTTGCCATCTTTGTGTCTAGCTTCCCTCTCTTTATGGCGTCGCTCTCTACGCCTTCGTCCAGCATCAGGGTCAAGAGGTTTTCCCGACTTATCCACCAGAGAAGACTCCGAGTTGCGTCGTGGCCGTCGTTGTTTGGCTTCTGGGGGATCTGCGAAGATATCTAGTCCTTGTGGTGGACCTGTAGGTTTTCCACCATTCAATCGCCTTTGTTCTTCCTCATTTGACCGGGACGGACGGTGGCCTGCGAAAGTATTCTTGCCGTTTACTGACGGGGGGATATTTTCCGATCGAAGCGGTCGTTTCGAACTTGGTGGAGCCATTGCTGGGTGCGAATCGTTGCTGCTGGGCCTATCATCAAGGGATAGGTTATTCTGTACGCTTTGATTAGCAAACTTGAGTCGCCTGGAAACCTTGAGGCGTAGTGAATCCCATCGACGAGTCAAGGGAAACATACAAAGAGAACTGCAGCGTTCCCATACAACGCTGGCTTTGATTCGGCCATAACGGACGACCCCTTATTAGGCGATGTTGACCTTTGCTGGAGGCTGTTGACGTCGGCGCTCTCCGTCTGGTCGAGGAACGGGTTGCGCGACCTTGGCCGGTCAGGGGCTGTACTCGACACGTTGAAGTTGAAATAAGGACTCTGAGGTGAAGGCAGTGCGGGAGATGCAGCTCGATTGCGAAATGGGTTGTTCGAGGCCAAGTCAGTGAGGCCAGGCGAAGGTAGGGGAGACGTGTGTCTTTCTGCAGGACAATTGATGTTAATAAAGGGGCAAATGATAGGAAGATAGCGTGCAATGGTCGAGAAAGTTGTCTTAGTAGTGCAGATGAAACGGCTATCGACATGAATGATGGGTGAAAAGAGGGCAAGGAATTGGGTGTCAAGGGGCGCTTAATCTACAGCAAACACTGTCACACACACCTGCTCCCTGTACCTGGATAAGCGACATGCTGGCACGTTATCTCGTACGCTTCTGACCCTGTCCTATCTCAGACGCGCCGACAGATATGATCAAAATGTTCTATGTGTATGCTGATTTGAATGCTGGTGGCGTTTCGACACTGGAATGAGGGGGGTGTTTGGTAGGTGACGATCAACCAACAAGAACCGGATTTTCTGGATCAGAAGGTGGCCATAATATGTCACGAAAGATATTCTACAAGGTATGACGTTGCTGCAGGTATCCGATGTTATGAAGTATTGGATGGCATGGGGGTTGCAGAGAGGATCAATAAGAAAGCAATTTATCGTCTAGGTGCGAGGATGTTATTTTAATCAACAACGGAAGGATTTAAACATCAGTGGATTGAATTCTGCTAGGTGAAGGCACCTGCCGAGAGGGCAAAAAGCATTTAATTATTACTGTTCCAGGGATTCTCCGCATGTACCCTTGAATACCTAGGTAAGTAATCATTGAATTAGAACCATCCACTACTGAACTACTGACGCCTTTTTGGGCTGCGACTCACCCAAATTGGTCCTTAAGTTGATCCGAACCAGCCGTGGGAAAGACCTATTTCGCGTCGTGCCCACTATTGAAGCCTAGAACTACGAAGAGGCGTCCCTTTTCAGCCACTACGCATCTGCATGTTCATGCACAATCGTCTCATGCGCTGACTGCAGCCCCCGAACAATACCAAGCAATTAGGTGTTGTTGGAGCGCTAAGCAGGCTGAAGCGACGTAGCTGCACTCTAGACCATCAGATTGCGATGGATCCAACTACCATGGCAGAGGCCCAAAACGAGACCATATCAATCGCGACACAGTTACCCGCTACGGCATCGACGGAACCACCAGAAGAGCCTCTTTATGGCGGCTACACCCGCTTTGAACTTGAATTAGAAGTAAGTTGTGCCTAATCGACTAACCCTCCTGTGTCTCGTAAGAGAGATGCAACATCCGCTGACCACTTCATCTGTAGTTTGTTCAATCACTCGCAAACCCCTTCTACCTCAACCACCTCGCCTCCCAGAAACTCCTGCAAGACCCTTGCTTCATCGCCTATCTCCACTACCTTCAATACTTCGCAAAACCCGAGTACACCAAGTACCTCTTATATCCAGGGCCTACGCTTAAGGCGCTAGTGCTACTGCAACAGGAAAGATTCAGACAGGATATCCTGAGTCCGGATACGGTGGCACAATTGGCGGAAGGCCAGGTTTTGGCGAGCATTGAACCACGGTGACCATGACTCTCGGGATAATTGACGGGAACAATCGACAATTGGAGCTGCAGAGCAAATGTATTTGGGAATGTTCGAGATTCAGTCTTCGTCATGGGAAAGATATCGGTAGACCCGATCTTGACAGTTCAATTCTCTTTCCACCTCTGTGCACACGTCGTACACTAGTCAGAATCAGCGATTGACATCTCAAGCATAAGGCACCCCTTCTCGGAAGAGCATACCTTATAGAAAGTAGTCATCGGTTCGTCAGCACTTCGTATCTGGACCTGGTAGAAAAAGGCCTGTGATCCATCGCAGCCTTCGCGGGGGCATTGCGCTGTAGAAACTGCATGTCAGCTTCACCCATGCCGGCACTCACAGTCGTTGGTGAAATCCTTCTCGAAGCGATACACGAGAGTACTTCTCTCCTGCTGTAAATTCGAAGTTTAGAGCATACCATCCGTCTTATCCACGTTTGCCCAAGCATCCTTCCCTCCCATTACATCTTCCACCTCTTTCCTCTTCATCTCTTTTCTTTCAAAGTATTGTTGATCGATGAGGAACTGGTAAGGGCAAGTCCGACACTCGAGGCGGTTCTGGCCTGTTGGGTAATCGTCGTTTCCAGCGCTGCGGGAAATGGTCATGCTGTTGCTGCAGCAGGGACAGACTGGGGCGGTTAGCTTGTACAATGGGAATGCTGGGCTTATTAGACTTACAGAGAAGCATTTTTTCTTCTGAAGATAAGATCTGGGAACACGTACTCGTACAATGGGAGGAAGATCAAGACTGCGGAATAGTTTCCGCTTCAAGCCAATGAGAAAGCCTTACCGAGCTTAAGGCTCCAAATGCTCCTCCAACTTCACTTGCTCATAAGATTTATCTAGCCACCAGTCAATCCTACAAGGCCCCTTGAAGACTGCGCCCATGAGCTCCCCTCAACAACAATCTAGGCTGTTCGCCCTTTCGTAAGGTGCCAGTCCATTTTGCAGATTCGTTTTTCCTTCTCTTTCGTGCGCGAAGAAAGCTTTCCTTCATCAGCAGTAGAATAAGAGCTGACTGTACGGATCATGCTGGAAACATGGATCCATCAATGTCCCTTTGCACAAAGTACAACATAAATACATGGAAGACTAGGAGCTCAACCCACAAGACTGCTCTGACAGCCTAAATCGTCTGACATATCGTCGCGCTGTGAAAGCTCCATGGTTGAGCTTCCTCCGGGCCATCTTGACTCGCTATGCTTTCAGGGGATAGATCCTTCGCACTGGGAAATGTGCGATCAAAGATAGAGCTAGCAAAGCCTCATACTATTCTTGCTTTGCCTCGTCATTGAAATAGCTGTCAGTGTCCGATACTGCCCTCTAGACACCCGCGTTTCTATTTTGCATTCATTGTTTGCATTTCACTCCTGTAAAGATCGCAACTATGATTTTATCGTAGATATGTCTATTATTTTCAACGCAATAGTGGGAAGTTGTACCATGGTTCTGCGTCAGCCAAGATCTGTGTGTCACTCCTCGAACAAGGATTTCTGTTACTGATGCCGTCCTGCATTTCCCTATTTTCTGCCAACTCCTCTTCGTCCGGTGATCCTCTGTCTCGCGCAAAAAATATAACTTCATGTGTGAAATGCGCTATCGCTGTAACGCCGCTTTTTGACCAGCTCTGGTGGAGCTCTCCAATTCCAATCACGATGGCGACCGTCCAACACTACGTCACGCTGTACAACAACGACAACAGCAAGTTCACTTCCAGAGCAAGTCCATTGGTTAAGTCATTCTGATGGTCGTTTAGCTACAATTACTAATTAGTAAACCTCATATGACGACTATGACAAGATTTGCGACTTCACTCTCAAGAATTGCAAAACAACCATTCCCCTAGTCGATCAGCTTTCCAGTGCATTTGGTGGAGGTCCTTATGGTACTCTAGGCTTCTCGAATGAATCTACGATGATTGACGGCAACGGATTCATAATGTTAGACTAACCTACAGTCGTACGATAGCTGAGAATGAAAGACTAACCATGGACCAGGACCTATCCCACTGTCAAAAATGCATACAATGCTTTCCAGTATTATACCGGAAGTGGGGCATGCTTGACTCCTCCTGCGTCCGACCAAAGTTACGTCTTCGGCATGCAATGGGACCGTGATATTCAGCTAGGCAGCACGATTTATCAACCAGTCACCAACGGAGCGTTAAGTTCAAATATTAACAACATAAGGGAAAGGAGGGGTGCAACCCTTTCCATCCAATTTCTATAATTACATCATGTCGAATTCAACCCTCCTCACGGGCTACAGGCATGGTATTCCTTCCGTGAAAGTTCGTGTCAGTGCTCTGACAGCAGAAAGCTACAACACTATCACGAAACCTGGCGTTTACAGTACGACCCGTGCTCCAATACCTGCCACTCCAACCGAAATTCCAGCGTCAGGGTCAACTCCTCAAGGACCGGCAGTACCTACTTCCACGTCACCGCTATATTCACCTATCTCTCCCACCAATCTGGCGAGGATCAAGCTCCTGCAACACCAACCTTGCAGACTGAAAGTCCGTCGAGACTTCCGAGTCCAAATTCAGGAAGCGTACAGGAGGTTCAGTCAGCATCTCAACCACCCGGTCAATCCAACATCCCTGCCAATTCTTACGTCGGGGACACCAATTCGCAGTCCCGTGACCAGTCAGCGACTTCTCGCCAATATGTGCCAAGCCCGAGATCAAGGACCCTACCCTCCATGAATGTTGGAGCGCCGCCATCCGTCCCATCTGCTGCTTCGTATGAGCCAGGGGTTTTACCGCCTTTAACGATCGGGTCCTCAGTATATACAGCGAACTCCAACTCAAAGTACTACATCGACATAGATATACTTGTACCCGGTGCTCAACCAATCACAATCGGCAATGCGCCTTCCTCTTTGGCTCTTTTGGTAATTGAGCTTGTTGTTGGAACCAATACCATTCCTCTCAGTCTTCCAGCTCAAAATACAATAAACCAGTTAATCCCAAGCCCGCCACTCATCACAACTGAGAGCCAAGGATACACCGTGAACTCAGCTTTGAATTACGTGGTCGGCAGTCAGACTTTAATTCCAGGCGGTTAAGCAATTACCATCAACGCTGTGCCATACTCGCTTGCTCCCTCTGCCACTGTCTTCCTCTCCAGCGGCAGTACCATAAGCTTCATTCCTGCTCAGACAATTACCAACTCCCATACTTACCATAGACGGGCGACCTCAGACTGCAAAATCTGCTTCGCAATTCATCACTGCTAGCCAGAAATTGAGCCCAGGTGGTCCTGCAATAACAATCAATGATTTGTCATACTCTGTAGCTCATCCAACGGCCCTCATTTCTGGAAACAATGTTATCCCTCTCTACCCAGGAATTCCGTCTGTCCCAGATGTACTCACGATCGCTGGCAAGACCTATACCCTAGATTTAACTTCCGGATATTTAAACGGCTCCCAAACGCTCATCCCGGGCGCTGCTGCAATCACCATAGATGAGATCAGATACTCTCTCGCCCCAACTGGAACTGCCTTGATATCAGTTAGCAGTACCTCCCGATAGCATCCGCATCGTCTTCCCTGCCCGCCCCCTTATCAATCGCTGGTGGTCTTCATTCTAAAAACTCTGCTTCCGGATACATAACCGGCTCCCAGACGCTCACTCCTAACGGTCCCTCCGTCACCATCAACTCCATCCCATATTTTCCCTCTACCGGGCCTTCGGGCGCAGCGCTTATAGTTGGTACTAGCACTTCAATCCTCTCGCCTTCGGTGCCGACAGACGGGGCCGGAAGGGTAATCACCATTGGTGAGGCTACTTTTACAGCAAACAGTGCTTCCGATTTTGTAATCGACGGTCAGACGCTTGCTCCTGGAGCCGCAATTACGCTGTCAGGGACGGAAATCTCACTGAGCCCAAAAGGTACGGATGTCGTTCTGGGTACAAGTACGGAGAGTGTGGGATTGGGTGGGATGATAATTAGTGGGTTTGGGGTGGGAGCTGGGTTGACCGTGACAACCGGTTCAGGAAGCGTGAACGCCAGTGCTATTCCCGTAGGCTTCACGGGTGATGCCAGCAGACTTGGTCTGACTTGGGGGAAATTCGGACCTGCCGCTTTCATGTTGCGGGCAACCTCCTGGGTCTTTAATGTGTGAATTTAGACGCAGATTTAATATTCTGCAAGGTGCAATAGGAACGTAAGCCGCTCTGACTTTTACAAAGTTGAGCCCTTGCTCACATCGTACTGCACTCACTTTTTCACCATTGATTTCCCAATTCTTTAACCCACTTTCCATCATCTTGTTCACTCAATGTCTCCAATTCACCGGCCTTTCCCAGACTTATTCATCTTTAGCCTTCGCCGCTGTTCGATTAAAGGCCGCAAATCTTCCTGTGCTTCTATCTCTTCTGCATATAGTTGTATATACTTACAACCCGCCGACTCAGCACGATCTCTCCACGATATGTGCTTCATACTATACAGTCTTACCTCGTTCTTCAATCAACCACGGTTACGGTTAACCTAGCATCCAACAGGCTGCGGTAACAAATACTGATCGAACAGCTTCTTCACCATAGGTATTCGTGAACTGGCTTGATCGCTTCTGCTGATTCTTTATGCTTCTTCGGAAGAGCACGGCAATCGGTAAACGCTTGAAGAGAACCCACAATCTTGCACAATCTCTTGCAAATAAAACGGTGATTTAGCCAGAGAAAGACTGCTTAGAATTATTGGGGCTGAATAACATATACATTATGTGCTACGAGATCTTGATTGGCAATTACAGATCCCTTACCTCACAACATTGTAAGGGAGACGGGGTGACTTCTGCAACTTTCTCATTATAACAGCTCATCCAATCCAACCGACCTTACAACCCATTCAACCTAACTCAACCAAACTTACTTGTCACAATTATCAAGTACCTCCAAGTACATCTTCAGCTCTCTGTCTACGGACACCTTGGTTGTACAACTAATTGTTTATTAAAATGACCGAGAAACAACGCGTGCGGTGTGACCTACCCTCCAGGAAAACCGGCTTCCTTGCTCTAGCCTAGAAAGCTACCTGGTCTGTCAATTTGCCAATGAGGAACGGTGCAGCAGAAAGTGTATCAAATGTCATAGATTAACAAATCTTCCTTACAATTAAAAATTCCAGGAGACTCCCAGATATAATCTCTACACCCTAGAGGCCTTATATGCAGATATCAGATACGACTTCGAGAGCTACGTCTTTTAAATTGAACCCGCTCTGACTCACGTCTACAGTGGCGTTGCGGTGGTACGCACTGGTCTTCAGTAAAGTGAACAGGCCAGATATCTAGATGAGTTTAACGATCCCAACAGCTAGCAGAACATTCTAGTTTCGATGTTCGATTTTGGAGTCTCGGTACCAACAAAGGCATTCGCGAAGTTCGAGTTTCTGTTCAGCTAAAAATCACATGCCACTTCGACGGCGCATTCAAACCGTATACCGCCACTAAAATAGCCCATGGCGGAATACGAGCTATTCTCTAGTCATGACTGTGGGGGACGGCAATCATAGTTCTGCTGATCACTATCATCAGAAATTCAAGCACCTCACCTAGTGAGACTGCTAGGCATGAATTACTTCTTCAAAGGAAAGACGAACTAGGACGACCTGTAACAGCTATGCCGTTTTTTCCCCAAATAACGTGCGCTGGTTCTTGGTAACATTAATATTTATCGGTTATGGCGTGCTCGAAGATTTCACATTTTGAGATAGTAATGCGGATTCGGAGCATACTTGAAAGAGAATATACGGCATTATGTCAGACTGGGCCGCCAACCATAATACAGCAGCGGGAGATGTCCTTGTCAGATCTTCTCCAAGTGCCGCCAACCAGTCGATGTCAGTTCCCCAATATCAACGTGGGGATCTCACAGGAGCATAAAGAAACCAACTCTTGTATATCGACAAGCCCACAACGATAGGATGTGTTCTATAATGAATCTTCAACATGCACCTTGCCAAGCATGTGAGGCTCAGATACCCCTCTGAGAGTACCTGGCCCTTCTTGTGCCTGAGACCCTGGCTCTCAGACCGCTCCATGTACAATACCAAAAGAACCTCCTGATCGATGTTTCTGATAACACTCACAAGACATAATTAAACTTTCTATGGATTTTGAAAGCTGAGCCACGCAGCTGAATAACATGTTACACCACATTGTATCCTTGACATGAAACTCTTCTAGGCCATAGAACGGCAAAGGCAGATACTAAGCTTTCGCTGGCCGATACCATAAGGCAGCTCCTTCGGATCAATGAAAAATATGACGCCCACGTTCAAGAACAGCAGTTATATTAACGATCTCTAAATCGTACGACAAGCACGTTTATCGACCTTTCAGTTTGAATAAGTTGAGTTTCACTAAATAAAGGGCTCAATATTGGTGAGGAGCTTGTGCTTGTCATATTTGGGCCTAGGGGAAGGTCGGGCTCAACAAATACCCGAGCATTTCTTGTAATTAACCTTCTTACATAGCTACTATTCGATTCTGATTTGCTCCTGACTACCAGTACTTTTTGCCTTGATCACATTTCTGGCGACAACTGCAGGATTTCGAACCTACGCCCTCAAAAAGATTGCCTTGGGTTCCGAGTCGCAAGAAAGCCCAATCAAAAGCATATTGAAAGCGTGGCTTTTCAGTGGCTTTCTCTGGTGCAGAGTGATCCGCGACGAGTTTCATAAAGAAAGAAGCAGCCAGTCAACAATGATGAGAGTGCTACGTGTCATGAGAGGACATCATCCCGAACTGAGCTTCTGAGGTCTGTCTTGTACCCCCTTCGAGATTTCCCTGAAAACCTCCAACATTACCTGCAGGTCTTGGAAACGCCTGATAGAAAACCCGATGAGGATCTGAGTCTGCCGACAGAACAGATCCAACATCTCAATTAAATAGCTACCGGGGGGTATCTAGCAAGGAGAAGCAGTGAAGCTAAGGATATCCAAGGATTTTGGCAAGCGACGATCTTCAGAATCACTTAGCTGGGATAGACTTAAATAAATCTTTGTTCTTCTCAAATGAAGCCAAACCTTGATCGGTACGAATGGCGAACATAAAGAACTGGATCCCAAGGATTTGACGGAAGTGGGCTGGATTTAACTTTTTTCTTAAAGACGTCAAAATACGTTCCTTCAGGGCACTGAGGTACGTGCTTGTGAATATCATCATTAAATCATCAACTGATCTTTCTTTAGTAGATCGAAATTGGCTCCCGTACGTTAGAGGTAGGCATTACCGGATCCAAGAGTGATCAGCCTACTGGATCGGTTCGTTCATTGTCGGAAGTCCTTTGGACTGGGACTGAAAGTATGGCCCGCAAGTAATCGTCAAACGGAAAGCAGGTTCATCGACAATTTGCTGAACCGGGATGAACCATCACTTATCATATACTGGACAAGTTTCCACCTTTAATATTCCCGACCTACTTCGACCTCGTCGACATTGAATAGAACGGCGAGAAGGTAGTTACCTGTGTGATAAATCTGCGCTAGAGGCAAGCAATAGCAGGAGGTTGTTATCAGCTTCACGGATCCGAAGGTGTAATTCAAAATTTGGTGGTGACCAAAACAGCAATGCCACCCAACGCAAACAAACACCTCGGGCGAGGGGATTTGGTCAAAGCCGCTCCAAAACCCAATCTACTCTCCACACAGATCCCCACTCAAAACTCCGCTCAACTCTCCACTCGGATCCCCAACCAAAACCCCGCTCAATTCGCCGCCCAACTCCACTCTCAACTCTCCACTAGGTTCCCCGGTCAAAACCCCAAAACAACCCAAATTTTTAGGAAAACACCGCTAGGAAACCCTTCGTCCAATATGCTACAAGACCTAGACAATCTACGGAACCAAAAGGTCAATATTCAGAAAAGAACCGCCGAGGAGGATCCGGACATTGAAAACCCCAGTCGCCAAGCGAAGAAGGCACGCGTCGGGGACAAAGAGGGGGACTCAGACCCAAGTTGCCCTCTATATTGCAGCTTCAAGCAAGCTATGATACAAGTAATGGCTTCTATTAATGCCTTTAAAATTGCTATAATATATTTACTCGGAAGTGCTCAATGGTTCATAACCAAAACATGAACTTACCTGCGCTGGTTCAATCGAAAAGAGATTGCTACTCTTTCACAACTTTCTCAGGGTTCATTTCCAAGCAGCATCCGATAACCCTAACGACGAATGCAAGAAATTAAATACTGCCATCAAGAAGCGGAACCAGGCAGGCCGCAACGGCCCAGAACTAGGAATCAGTGATGAAAATCCAAGAAGTCACAGGTAGGCAGTGAGCAGCAAGAACGTACGAAATGTTAACGATCGATTACCAATGACCACTCGAAGACATTCGATGGCTTACCCATGAACAATAGTACACTTGATCTGAGAAACAGCTAAGATGGGAAGATACAATCCCTGCCAAATCCGACGCAGTCTTTTCAGTAAAGATATAATCATCACAGCATGCGCTCAATTTAGTACGGAACTTCTGCCGAGGCGATGCAGCAATTTCCCAATATCCCATGCATAAAGATCGACACGGTCAAGCGAATCATGAAGTCCTCATTCACCGAGGGCCTCCTTGCTGTGAAGGAAACATCGAAGTTCGAGAATAAGATTTTCGTATGAAATACCGAGATCTTTCGTTCTTGCTTTTATACAGGTGAAAGACAAAGAATCGAATACGAGGAAGGTGCGAGTCTTTTTAAAGCCACAAAACGGCTTGTGCAAGCCCCCTTCTACCTTAAACCATTGCGGCAACCGGAGAGATACGAACTCAAGACTAGAAACTGAGACGTGACTATCGAGCTTCATCATGTTAGTCTTGTGAGTGGCAAGATTTGTGTTCTTTTTATGGGACTCGAAGCAGTAGTCTTCGACTTACAACCACGAGTACAGGTGAGAACCGTGAAGTGGAACGTCTTTCATGACTACAGATATGGATTTCTTGAAGTTCTGTCCTTGCTAGACATGACAGGTTCTTGACAAAGGACTCAAAGCCAGTACTTATTATGGGTGGCTTTCTAAGCAAATCAAGCAGATGTCCGTACGCTTGAAAACATTCTTTCTAAGACTGGGTCTCAATAGCAAAGCCACGGGGAACAAAACATTGAAACTCTTCGAGAAGAGACTTCTGCCGCCATCCATGTGCCTAGCGGCAGGCTTCCACTGCCGTCTTGAACCGCTTCGCAACAAATGCATTCAGAGCTGCTACCCTAGAGTAGAAGACCGGCGTGGTAATATTGCCTCAAGCTAACGACCCAGGCCTTTACGGAAACGATCCAGAAAGGTACGGTTACGAGCAAATATGGGGTTCTCAGCAGCCGATGTTTTCTATCAAAGAATTCAGCAAGATCGATAGAGGTTCTGGTATTATCAAATCGGGTGAACGTCTCGAACTACTCAAATCATCGAAATCAGATGTGATAAGCATGAGTCCTGCGCATTCTTTCTCATTCATAAGGCGATAATTTGGCACGAAACAGAGCATGAATCGTTCTTCTTACTCTTTATTCAGATCTTGTCCAACGATCATCTTTCATCGACTACCCAAATCAATATTACAGATTTTCTAGAGACTATCATTGCTCTGTTCTCTTTCATCCACCCGTTAACAATTACCTTTTTCTACGATCCCGTTCCATCATCTTCTACTTCACCATCCACATAAACATGCACGCACCGCTTACCCTGTCAAAAAGCACACCTTGCGTTATCTTCATCAGACCGAGATCACCTATATCTCGACCTCACACATGTCCTTCTATCATGCCAGAGTAAATCGTATATATTCCTCATACATTACATATAATAATGACAACGTTTTCTGTATTATATGTGAGTTCCTTGAATATTAGGGAACTAAGAAGCGTTCGAATCTGAAAATAACAATAAAGGCATACCAATCTTTCCTCGCATTCCTTCCCCGCTAGTGAGTATCCTTCAAGCTGCTATTTGCTCCCCTTCTCAGCTACTATTAATACTCAGCAGTGTTGACCGTCTCTGATCAGAGCCTTCCAACGAACTCATCATGTTCCCAACAAGCAGTCGATCTCCACCGCGAAATCGCTTGGCTGAATCAATACTACTTCCTCAGACATACTTGGCTCGGTCCCATAACATAGCCTTAACAACATCAGTGCAAGACTTTTCGATGTGGGTACTTTACCAAATGGGTGATCTGCGGTGAACAAGCCAGGTAAGTCTTGTGCCACTGCTGGAATGATCTCAAACCTAGGGTTTCAACCAAGGAACGTCTGCCGTAGATCGGTAACTCTCTGCCTTCCAAAATTCGTCGTTCGTGTTCTTCTAGATACAGAACAATATTCTATATCACGAATCCTTACTTTACTTCGTCTTCGACTAGTTTTTGGAGGTTCTTGTCCAATATATATATCAATTTCAAGTTTCCTTGGTCTTTTGGGTTTTTACAAATAATTTGCATCGGGACTTTCTAGTCCTAGACCTCTTGGGGTGAGCATGATCTCGACAAGTCGACTGAACATACTCCACCTGATCCATTCAGGGGCAAATAGGTTCACCCTGCGTTCTTGAACAATACCATAAACTCAAAGAATTTCTATTGAGTCGCTTCTGCACCTCTCTTTGAGTTCAGTATGACGGCCGGAGAATTAATAGAGATCAGACAAATTCTGTTTAGACACGGCCAGCTTTCGAGGAGCGCTTTGGGGCGCGCTCTGAATTGGTCTCCATCGTCCCTGGATTCAATCCAGATATTGGATCTTACATTGGCCTTCGGAGCCGAGAAATTCTCTGAGATTGTACTCATCGCCTGCTTGAAGCAACGAGGAAAAGGAGATAGACATGAGCCTGATCCGGCAATGACTACAATGATACTCTGGTATTTGTTTCCTACCGTATTTTTGTTGCCTGCCCCTTTTAATACACTAAAGCAAGACTAAGCAACCGCGACGCTAAAGGACCTTGTTGAGAGAGGCACCAGCAGCGTCCGCTTCTTCCACTTAATTGAAAGAACGGTCATGGCCCAGGTCAAACTCGCCCACCGATACACTGCACAAGGAGACCTGATAAAAGTGAAGTTAGATACCACCCTCGAAATAACCTGAAAGGCAGCACATCACAACCGTCTCATACGACAATGGTAATGATAGAGAATTTAATAAGGCGTAAATGCTGCTGATACTCAGAAAGACCGAACTGTTCACCAAGAGAAAGTCAAGAATGGCGACCGCTTACGACGCAGCTGAAACATCGCCAATGCACAATGTCACAGTAACGTCAATGAAAAACCAAACCGAGGTCAAGCAATAAATCTCGACCGTTCCCGAGTTGTGTGAAACTAGGCTTGAGTAATATTGAGACTGATGGTCTCTGTTTCTGAATCAAGATAACTTTAGTCTTCAAAGATACAAATTGAATAAGAAGAATGCGAAATGTCGAGATGACATGAAGACGATCACGAAAAAGATAGAAAGCCTGCGACATTAAATAGCAGGGCAAATGGCGACACTCAAAGAAGTGAAAGACTTTGGAGAAGACGCGCATATCTTCCTATTTACAACAAACCTCGTCAATAAGACCTTCCGTGCTGATCGATTGCTCACTGCGGTGATTTGCTTGCCTTGCTCAGCTTGCACAATTTTCCAATAAAATTGACCTCGGTTAGCCCATCACTTCATTCACAAAATGCCTTCATATGCCAACCCTATAGGCGAGGAATATGAGCTTGCTAAGCGTCACAACCTCTTTCTCTGCAGTGGCCAAAACATTCTGCAGAGAAGTATATCTGGTGGCAATGACAAAGTTGGAAAGGAATAGTAGGATGAGGAGAGAAAAGGGGACGAAGAAGACGATAAGAACAATGAGGATGATGAGGACGGGGCTCGCTTCCGTGAGGCGATTACGTCTTACTTCGTCCAATTGTGTCAGCACGATTATCAACGGGACCCAAAAGGAGAGAAGCTGTTGAAGGCGGTTGAGATGATGATGTTGAGATGAGTCAACTTAGAACTCTACGTTTACAAACTTCAACTATGATGATATTTCGTTGAATTGAATCAAGATGATGATCACGCAAGATCTTATCATTGACGACGATAAGTATAATGCATTGAAGATGCACATTAAACAAATGCTGAGAGACACGAAATTACTAGAAACTTCGCTTGATAATAAAACTGAAAAGAAGACAGTCAGAAAGATTGTCACAATCATAAATGCTGAACTTTCACATTTGCTGATAGAAGAAAGTTAAGCAAAATGAAAAGATGCTTGTCTTGTAGAATGAGTAAGGTGAATCAACAGTAAAAAGAGAGGTAAATCAACAAGCATAAAGACAGAGAAGTTCGCTCATCTGATCAAGTAAGAAAAACTCAGCTCAGTCTTATTATTCATCAAGTCAGTTCTGAAAGCGAGATTTAAGCTGTACTGACATTGATGAGAAGAAGACTAAGAAAGATATAAAAGCAGATTGAAATGTAAGAGTGAAGAGCATGATGCAAACTCTACTATCTGTACAAGCTTTAAAGATATAACCACGAGCACATGAGAGGCGCTGGCGTGTTTCCGAGTCGTGTCATCCCATATCAGCACACGATGACGGAATCAGGATTCAGGACACTACTTCAGGAACACCGAAAGAGGTTTGCCTCTTAGTTTCGGTCATGGTAATATATCAACACTGAGACAATTCTCGTGAGCATGAATGTCGACTTACTGAATGCTAGCGCTGAAATTCCTTCTATTTAATTTGCTACCTTTGTCTATCTATATATTAACCAAAAGCTTCCAGAAAACTCGCATCGATGTTTGACAAAAACAACCGAAAAGTGCTTTAAAGCGCATACGGCTCTTAATGAGCCAGCCAAAAGTATAAGGCTTTCTTAAGTGTCTGAATTTGCAAATACTTTCAAAAGCGTTCCGAGTGACGAGATTACTCGGTCTCAAACATTGGTCTCGACAGTCTATCAACATAACAGCTATACAAGCACTAGACACACCCATTCTGTCGTCATGGGCCAAGGTTTCAACCTACATCCTCTGCAGTATGGTGGTCCGAAGTACCGGAGAATGAATTCCTACACCACAAGTTTGTCACAGACGTCGTGAGCAGGTTAGAAAAGAAAAGCGAAGCTCTAGAGTAATGGAAAAAGGACCCGTCGTATCCATACCCTGATCAACAATATACATCGCAAATAAGAACTTTAGCGTACGAGATGAGAGTCAACAAGCCAGAGCTCATGATCCGATTACGAATGAGTGCAAGTAGGAATACTCTAGCGCATAGCGGAAATCTCAACATGAAGATCGAAAGATGCCATTTCGCAGCAGTCGCAACAATACTCGCCGCTGGCTATGATCGGCTCGAAGAAGATATTTTGGAAGCAGATTGTGAAAGCTTTGATTTAAAGCATTATGCATATAATAGATCTCGCCATCTACTTCAAGAAGCGAAGAATGCCAACTCGAACGCTTAAGCCGAATTCTTGGAGAGGTGTTAACCTCAACACGTCGTTGCTACCTATTGCTATAGACGATACCCCGAGCAGGAAAATATTGAACAAGTCTCATTCAAAAACGAAAGTTGTTCCCTTATATCAGAGGTATATTATATGGCTGGACTTCATAAGCTAAGGTTTCTTGAATTCGGCTTGAGGAACGCTGTGGAATGAAACATCAAGTCATAGTATTCTTTCATTCAGATAACTAATTCCAATCTTTTACTTTTAGTTTTTCACTTCTTTTCTTTCAATGTTTAAAAGCATTCTATTCTTCGAATAGCAAAAGAAGACATGAATCTTTCAAGAATATGAGATTCTCCCTTCTGGTTCACATATAATGTTCAAAACAAACGACTGTTCAGAGCGATTCCCTCAGCTACAGCCTACAGTATTTAAGAGCATTGCCTGAAGAATGACTTGACGCACCCGGACCCCACAACAGCGATCTCCTTCAGCGACTTATAACGCTGCTGACGCTGCACCAACCCACGAGACCCGCCCCCAGCCTTCATTCTTCCTTCGGACTTTTTTGTGACATCATCTAGCACCTATTTCTCGCTGCAGCAGCAAAACTTCTTGAGAGGCTCCGAAAACTACCTCAAGCAACTACAGAAGAGGTTTTCAAAGACTTACGACTAGGAATAGCCGGATGAACTGGGATTTCAGCGTACTAGAATGTCAGCAAGAAAGAGATGAAAGAAGTTTAGAAAGACCAAGGAAGCGCATCAAATCAAGCGCAATCAAGCGCAATAAAGAGCATAAACTTCTCTTTTTTATCAGTAGTATGTAAATTCTCAGAGAGACTATGATTTTCACCATCGTTGACAGAATCATGCCGCAAATTCTAGAATGAACCCAACAATTTGATCAATCTTCCTATCAAGTTATCAAGAGTTTCATAATCATTACTTAGATTGCTACATATATTGCTACATTTAATTCGATAATTACACTACTGCTCTGCTCTGTCATCATAATGACACCAACTCACAAACGCAAGTTCAATGAGAAATATTTTGAGAGAAAAAGATGGCCCAGTCTGGTATCCGTCGGAGAGTCCGAGACTGGCATGAGAGCGAACGGGACAGGTTGTGGATTATTCAACAAACGTGTTGGAGGATGAAAAGCATGAAGATCTTTGAGGTATCGCCAGCTATAGGAGTGTATATCAGCAATATAGGTAGCCGAAATCATGCGCTTTCTCAAACATTTCCCGCAGCTATCTTGAGACCGTGATCCGGCATCAAGACCATGGGAGGTCAAAAACACAATGACTGAAAACCCTCGTTATCATTTCCGTGAAGAAAGCCGCAGTTACAAGAGGTTATGATATGTCGATGGAAAGGTGACGACAACAGACATTCGGCGCATCCCACAACTTCCCTGAACTCCCCAAGTAATTGGTTTCATTAAACTAAATGACAGCTCACCTATTAATAACCTGAACCCATGCAGAAGCCATCAACATGGAACAACAAGGAACCTCTCCCAAGCCAATTGGAGGAAAGCACAACCACAGCCGTGCTCAAGCATCGAGGATAGTTGAGCACAAGTTCGATGTTCAATCCTCAACTGATCTCATACCAAAACGCAGAAGTCTGGAACGACATCGAAGGTCATGAAAATTCCGATTTCGGAAAGGCATATAATGTCAATAAAACAAGAGGATAATAAGCGGGCAATGCTCAATCACCGCTCAACCATAGCCATTCCCAAAAAACCCCCAGAAGAGAGAAAAATTTCCTCTGCTGTTTCAAGACGGAAACAACGAGTCTTGGCTAGAATGGAAATGCAATTGTCGAATAGTAACCCAAAAAGACATGTGAGAAGAATCAAGGGTGAGGCATCAATATGATGTGCGAAGAGAAAACACTATCTCTTAAGATGGCAAAAACCACCGACGCTGATGATCGCGTTTGAGAGGCTTCAAGTACACAATCATGAGCGGACAGACGATGACAGACCAAGCCCTCTAGACTGCATTCCGCAACCGATGAATCCAGTGATTGTAACCCCTTAACGACTGAAATGTGGTCTTCGAGAACACCAAACCAGCAAAATCCTCACCAAATCTCAACCCTACCATTTCTCAAAATCTGCTCCCTTAAGAAAAGGATTTGGCCAAGGTCTACATAGAATGCTCTTGCTCTTCCATCACGACCGGAACCCCTTACAGGCTCCGTAAACGCAGTCATTCATCGTCATCGACTTTCTAGGTCCCTCAAAGTCACCAACGCACCCTATGCTCAAACGACGGGATCAATCTAGAAACCGCCGAGTGCGGAACAAAAGACAAAGTGGCCACCGCCCTTCGTTCGGGATCTACTACCCACAAGGATAACCCATCAGGCCTAGAGAACGACAGGCAAGAAGGCGTATCCCTTTCGTCACCCCGCTGCCGTCGAGAATCGAGGACGAAACGGAACGTCAGACGCACTGGTGTCGCTCATACCACCCTTTCTTTCAGCCCTCACCACTTCTGATTGCCGAATAATTCATCTCGCGTGCGCCAATGCAAAGGGCATAACGACAACGGCGACATATCTCTTCTCTCTAACCTTCTTTATATTTCCAAAAACATCCTCATACCAGAAGCAAGCCGTCGAACCTTGGCGCTCGGAAAAAGCAGACGAACATACAATGGCATCCCAGCCTACCTCTGCGCTCGTGCCTGTGGATTTCCCGAGTGGGTCGTATTGGAGAGCAAAAGGGATTAGAGCGGTAAGGTTCGCAAAGGAGCCTAAAGAGCCGGCCTTCTCACTTTTCGATGAAACCATCCGGGTTCTAGCTAGGTTATCCAGAGTGTTTGCAGTGCCAGTAGGGAGGTTTCAAGATGGGGAAGGTGTCGATCCATATAAAGAACATAGAGGATTCTACGACCAGCTTGCAGCGGAACTTTAATCACAATTAATATTTGTGAGGGTAGGGGAAATAGATGTGAAGGCTGTGCACAGAGGAAGATGATGAAGATGAAGATTCAGCATGTGGGCTTGTGGGTTTGTTGATGCTGATGATGGTGAAGGGGGGAGGCGCGGTAGCGTGGTATAAAAGGAGTACAGCAAAGACAGGAAAGGCACAAATGCGTAAAGACAGCGTGCACGCATATGAGAAGGATGGAAGAAGTCATTAACCGTACTAGAAGCATAGGTGGTTTAGTCTCGCGATTTCTTGAAGCTGGCGGATGGTAGGAGAGTAGTGCTGGAAAATCTGTGTAAAACAATCTTGCAACGCAGCAAAGTTGGATACAGGCGACTTATAGAGAGATTGCTTCTGGTATTGTTGAAGTAGTAGAACCATTCTGTGGCTTTGACTAACATGCCTCCTTCTGAGCGGATTTCTTTCAAACACCTTTTTCTCTTTTCGAAGACTATCAATTAAGACTGACTTCAAGCAAGGACATCTCAATACGCGCGTCCGCTGTATTAGGTTCATTTGACTGAATCTCGGCAAGTTGATCTAGATGTTTGGAGCTGAAGTTCTTATTGATATACTTCAGTATTCGTCTATCCTTTAGTCGAATTTCCTAGGTCTCCACGTGGTACCAGCAAAGCGGAACTCTATGGACGAGCTTTATCGAGCTGTTTTGTATCGTCGATGCCTATGCATTTCTCAAGGACTCCATGCGAGGCTCCTACTTAGAGATCAAAATTCTGAGACGGGCTTTGTGCGGCGATGAATCCCTAGCTTTGGGGCTGCACCAACCTTGATGTCATTGCTTGACCCTTATGCTATAGATGTTTCTGGGCGTGAAATTCAAATAGACGAAGCCGTCAACAAATATGACTCGCCCCGCTTTTTATACTCGTCGCCTAATTCGTATATTCTTGGTAGCTGATTTCCATGAAGGCTTCAAAGAGCAGGATAATGCTATAGAGTAGAGAGACGGCGTAGACAGGAAGCAAGTGGCGAGTAATGTAAGATATAAACGAGGTTAATTGGCTTAAGAGTATAGTCAGTGTCCAGCAGCAGATACTCTTTACCTCCATCTCAACCCAGCAACATCTTCGTTGCAGCCACCGATTCACATCCAGAATATCCCTTCCCAACCAAATACCAGAACTTCTTTACAGCCCTGAACACTTCTTACCCGCTACCAGCACCTCCAACAGATCGAAATGCAGCGTATTTTCACCTCTCAAGTCTCAACGACCATGAGTGTCCTTGCCACTACACAAGATCCATGCATCGGAATCGAAGGGTGCTGTCGTGATAAGAAGCTACCATATAATCTCAATGCTTTTTCGGACGTTGACCACTTGTAGACGGTCAATGCTGTAGCTAGCGTTGCAATTCACCATGTGGTAACATTGAAGTATGCGAGTAGAAAAGGAACATCCAAGATTCTCATATGAGAATAGCTTTCATGATCGACATGCTGAAACTGAACGAATTGAGCAATGTAGGATCTGGTTCAGAAGAGCAAGTAGGCATGATTTGCTGTGGCACGTGTGTGGTTATTTCTGAGGATCTTCGTACCCGAACACTTTCTGCGTACTTCTTCTTTTCTATCTAGACTTTTATGATAGGTCACTATTCGAATCCCAGCTAGTCCATCAGTCCTGCGGCAACTTGTACAGAAACCCCTCGTAGTATCCCGGCGGAGGTGCATTATGAACAAAAACAATGCTCGTACAAAGATATTGATGCACCGGCAATGTTAGTGTTCCGGCGATATATGTTAAAGACTGCTGCATGTAGCTTCGAGCTTTCATTCTGCACCTTCACCGCTTATCATGTCAGCCATATCAAACAATACTCTCTATACTATTAGGCGAGACCGAGAATCCCATAATCTGACCGAGTAAAGAGTAGCAATCGGATCACACCTAACCATGCGAAACTACCAGCTGTCGGGATGGGAATATTACTACTCGGTCTTTGGTTTTCGAAACTTGTGTTGCAGCGGAGAGATGGATGTAGTCGGAGGCAAAGAGGCTGCATCCAACTTAACATACATGAGTGCAATTAATATCTATTCGTGCTAGCTGACAGACATGTATGAGATGGTGGGATGATGATGTGTCGGCTCGTTTGAAGACCGTTGGTTGGAAGTCGCGGTGTTGAAACTGCATCCCTTCGCTTGACAATCGCGCAATCGCTATACACAAAGTTCTTGAATGGTCACACAGAAAGCACAGCCTTTTGATTCATATGTTAAGTCTGTTAATCGCTATGTGAAGCTACTGAAGCTATGGGGTATTGCCAATTCCGAAAAAGAATCCTATGCAATTCGTTAAAGGTAGCAGTTGCAATTGCTACTGCCGAGAAAGCTCCGTAACACCTCGCTTTCGTCAAGATCCTGCCATACCTCCAGATAGCTCGCCGTGTCAAAGTGTAAATGCGACCCGACAATCATTTTCGTTGCTTCAAAAGCCTAAAAGCTTTCCTGCAACCGCCAATACCTCAAGCTAACCTTCCACCTCACCGCCCTCCAAACACCGAATCATCGCTCGATCCTTCACTCCCCTCTCCTCCTCCTCCAACCTTCGCAATGCTTGCCTAACGTCGTCTTTCTCAAACGCCACCTCCTGCTGCTGCAACTTGTACCAGTTCCGATGCCTCTCGCAGCGCTTCTTCTGGCAGACTCCACGTCCCAGCTCATCATCTTGGGCCGTCTCGCCAGCCTCTTCGCTAGGCAGTGGCGCACCCAGTACGTCGTCGTCGAAAGCCTTCTGGCCTTCAGGCCCACAGCGCCAGGCCTTGAACTCCTCGTCCGACCAGCTGAGGCGGGCATCGTAGCCGCAGATGTCCTTTAATGACTTTTCTTTCTTGCGGAGTTCATCGAGAACAATTTTGCCACGGGCTTTGACAAGTCCCAGGAAGGTATCTCGATCTTCGAGCGTGGATTTTCGCATTCGTAAGCTCTCTTTGGAGGACGTGATGCCTGCTACTGTTTCGGTTTCTTCGGACGTGTAGGCAACCTTCTGTTTCTGAGTCCCATCCTCCATCTTGATTTCATTTCCGTCAGGGCTGACTGTCCGAGGCGGACTGAGTACACCTTCTCCAATCTTTCGAAATTCGTCAATGTCTTTCACGCCAGCGACCACAGCTTTCAATTCGGGTGCCCTGAGTACGCCCCCATGGAGGTAGCTTGGTTCGTCATCAGCCTCTATATCACCATCCCCGTTACCAACATTGGTATTGTAGTTGCTCTTCCTCTTTCTTTTGTTGTTGCCTGTCGGCTTCTTCTCGTCTGTTTCACCTTTCAGTGCGTGTCGCGCCATGTACTCTCTTCCATGCTCGTCACTGCAGTATTTCGATGGGTTTGCGCCAGTGACTCGAGCTGGTTCACGACAGCCTTCGAGGCGACACATTGCTTTCCAAGTTGTTGGACCCTCGCCTTTCGCTTGGCAATTTGGACCTGTGGCAATAAAAGTCATCAGCAGTTGTCGCAAGACGTAGAGACATTGCGCCTACAGATCCATTTATCAATGATTTTGCCGTCTTCCTCGGTCATTTTCACACATCTGCCATGAAACCAGTCTTCGCAAGACCCGTCACATCCTATCATCCAGGTGTGGTCGTCTGGTTTACGGCAAATACAGAAGAGCTGTGAGTCATCATCCATATCCTCGTCGTCTTCTTGCTGGGCCACTGAAGAGCTACGTGTAGGAGTTGCGGAGTCTTGTTTGCGGTTCTTGGGTGCCGGTGTCTTACTTGCACGACTTGAGGCTGGGGTCGCCGAGCGCTTTACAGAGGGTGTACCGTCAACGCTCTCGGTGTCTATTTTGCGTTTCTTTGCCGCAGGCTTGACCGCACTTGCTGTTCCTTTTTTGGGCGCCGCTCGCTTCTTAGTTGGAGCTGGTTTTGGAGTTGCCGATGTGCTACGATTGAGTTCTCCTGTAGTATTGGGAGAAGGTCGGTAGCTCCCATCGTTTTTCAAGTCTCCAACATCTTTGGAGACTGCTTGTACTTCCTTCCTATGCAGATGCTCAGCTGAGGTTACACCTTGCATACTTACTGATTGTGAGTCGCTTAATCGTATCTTGTGTGGAAGCTGAGGTGTATCTTCTGTTATTTCAGCCTTTACTTTCACCTGATCATGCTGGGTTTCTGGTAAGGCAGTGACTACTGAAGGTAGCGCGGGACCGGGTAAGGGTTGTCGAATCTGAGTGAGCACTGGCGCATTATTGAGGTGTCCTGGCTCAGTTTCTTTACTTGTTGACGTTTGGTGATCTGGCTGTGCTGATGTTCCTCTGACCGCCCCATCTGAAACTTCACTGTGCGATCGCAGAGCAGGTAGAGGAACAGGCGATTGACGGCTCTCTTTCGGTAGAGAGCCTCGTAAAGGAGCAAGTATTGCGGGCGCGTTGTCTGTGATTCCTGACATCCTCCTGGCTCTCACCTCACTGCTCGTTGAGTGGTGATATTGTTCTAGGCCTGGGGAGAATCTCGGCGCCGGAGGGTCCGCGGTGCGCGCAAAGTCAAAATGTGGTGGAGGTGAGGTGTGGCTACTGGTTGGTCGTGACAGTGGGTGGTGGAAAGTCTGTTGGTGAGCTCCTGGTGTTATGGAGGGGGCACCGTTCGGATTACTCGGTGACAGCATTGGTGCGCTACTCGTTGCTGCCGCGGCGAGAGCTTCAAGTGGAGATGCGGCGATAGAAAGACGATGAGGACTTCCACTTCCAGTATGAGCTAGACCTCCAGCTACCTCGTTAGAATGGCTGTCGTGCTGTCCGTCAATAGCCAACTGCTGAGTCTGAAGAGCTGGCGCGTGTGTGTCTGGGTTCGGGGCTGGATTGAGCAGTGAAGATAACTTGGACATGATTTCTGCAAGTAATTAAGTCTCAATTGAGAGGACAACCTTCGAGAATGACGACGCTTGAAGTTACGCGACTCCAGATAAAGTTGGTTATGAGCGACATCGAGGGTTGGGTGATCTTGGAGCTCTACCTTAGTGAATGGTTCTAGTCTGCACGGGGTGGAGTCGCGAAGTCAATTGAGGCGATCCGGCAACTCCCTTAGCGGGGTTGCGTCAATGATCGGAGTAGGGATACAACACCAACCCTTTCCGAGATTAGCCGACATGGCCGAGGTCGCCGAGACTCACTCAGTGATATATTTACTCTTACTTTTTCTTGTCCACTTGAACATCTTCCACCATATAGTAGCGATTGGTCTATAGTCCTCTAGGCTTTTCTTGCAAGTGCTGCCATCTTGGCGCACGAAGATGGTAGCTGCTAAGTACGCTCAAAGTCTTGACAGCGAGTACACCAAAACCCTTAGGGGTTGCCGCCGCAGTTAATAGAAGGACAGTAAATCGAAGCAGGTATAGACAGAAATCGAAGCAGAGAGTTAGAAGCTATTGGACATCCCATTGCATGGCTGGCTGAGCCTACATCCGATTAAGGGAATATATGACCTTAATAGGAGATATATCTGAGCCACAGCAGCGCCTCTCATATCATGTGTCATTGGGACTGATACAACCAAGCATCGAAAACAAAAAGCAGATTTATTCTTGTTGGGCCAGTCAATTCCGGTACCTCCCCAGGCCATTGATCTTCAATCTGGTCCATGTTGCCTTCAATAAGATGTGAGGTGTTGAGTTTCACACCTTACTGCGTACAATGTTAAAAGCTATGCCTTTGCTCCGGAGCTGATCTCCAACCCCAGCAATGTCGCTGTCTTTGGACGAGCTACCCGCTGCTCTATATGTATCCACTATGTGGGCGGAGACGCTCATGCACTTGAAGCCTCGGTCTTCGTGGTCGCACATTTCGTGGAGGTCTCAGTCGATAAGCTTTGCGTATGGCTTCATTGACAGGTAGAACAGGACTTTCTGGGCACCGCGATACAAAAGAGCATAAGCGTATGTACATATTACCCCGAGACTTGCGTAGACTATCTTGGCTGTGTTCATAGTGAGTCATGTCCGGAACCACGATGAAGTTTGTACGGTGTATAAGAGGCGTGACTGCTGGATCGTTCTCGACAAGGGCTCTTCTTTCATCTCCTGCCACGGGTTGATTCCCATAATGGCGTCTAGGGGTGATGGCGAGTAGCTGGCTCCCGAAGGCAAAATTCTCTAGCTGTGACCTAAAATCGACGTCCCAGTCAGTATCATATTCCATTACAGAGGCAGTGGTTAACCGATTATCGATGATGCTAAAGGATGGAGGTAGTTAACATTAATGACGCATATTTTCTATAAGTGTCCAGAACATATCTTACGCGTTGGCGTAATCCACATGTGAGCGCCAGCAGCCAATTACGCCAGTTATTTCTAGCAAATCCCCGAAGAACTTGACCAGTAGTCAGTCCTGCTTCAGAGGTAGATGTGGTGAAGCTTACACCAGGCAAAGCTTTGGTTGGGTTATCGGCACCGCTAACGCCTTCTATGATGTCGAATGAAAGTCCGTCAAAGATGCCGACAACCTCATAGCATCAATTTTATCGGTTTTGCGTGGCGTATTGATCTCATAAACCTCTCTCGGAATGTGCCGATCATGGTCAGTCTTTCAATTAGTTGGTGGTGTCAGAGACAAACACTCCGAGTGTTGCGTTCCCAAGGTCCTTCAAGCTGTTCGACGGAAGCGCATTTTGCCTATTAAGAGAGACATGTCCAAGCTTGGCGCAAGATTTTGTCAAACACAGCTCTTTAATAGTCCTGGCGCCGGAAGGTCTTTTTTGTTAGTAAGAAAAGGCGGTTAAGCCAATCACTAAGACAAGTTTCACTTTGACTCCATGATGTTGGTGATTAACATCGCATTATAAGCACTGAGGGCACCCGTTGTCTCCTAGGTACTACAGAGGAAGCCCGGACGGACTTGAGAAGAGAAGGTATTCTTCAAGGGAACGCAATTCTCCGGACGATGAAGGCTGGGTTTCGAATGAGATTGAGGCGCGCCATCGAGTGTGGAATGCGCAGAATGGCGAGACAAAAGATGTGTCAACGTTTCAAGAAAAGAGAAAGATCGACTCTAGTATAATGCAGGAAACGTCAAAGCGGGAAGGTAATGTTGTCACAAGGCACTGGGTGAAATTGTAAAGCTGATAGGTACGAGCCAAGTCATCACGATCCAACTGTGGCAGGTGTGACACGAAGGAGCGAGTGAATGCCGAATCAATACGAATCGAAAGAGTAACATGATTACTTGTTACTTGTAAGATACAGCAAACGGTTTCAACATCATCGATCCGGATGGTTGAGCAGTTTCTGAGATCGTACATTACCCTACTCCATGTGAAAGTATGAGCTTCACTATTAGCACTCGTCTCTGCGCGTCTCCATGGATTCCCCTAAACAGTCGCATCAGCCTCGTAGTACACTGGGCCATCCGTTAATAACAACCGTGCCATATCGGAAGCTTCCTTGCCTACTTGCGATGACACGAATCTGAGATCGAGAGTATCCCAGGTCATTGCCATCATAGTGAATTGGCGGTGCAAGTGCTCTATCTCAGGGCATGGTGGGTTTTGCCGAGCTCTTGATACGAGATGAGTAGAAAGTAATAAGCCACTCATAAGGCGATATAATCAAAGCTCGTGTCTGCTCTACTCTTAGATCTACAATCGAATCCGACGGGGTCGCTGTACTGTAGAATGCAATAGAAGAAGCGATTATTCTTAAATTTTGAGCAAAACTAAGAGCCTGCAAAGGGTATGGCGGATGCCTTCTCGCTTTGGATAATCCGGGCTACCTCTTGATGCATGAATTGACACCAGAAGCTTCTTTGCAGGTCCGATCATGTAACCATCCCGGGAGAACCGGAATGGGGATTTTCGGTACCATGAAAACCAGATCTGTCGAGACAATCTCTAAAAATAAATCAAGCAGAGACAGCTCTTGAGGCCATTGGTTGCACAAACACCGTAGAAGGTCTGCGTTGGTTTTCAGGAGCGTGTTCCATGCTTGTTCTCATCAGGACAGGGCCGATCAATGCCTCTCAGTCCACCGGCATGCGGTAAGTGTCTTTCATTCCATGATGTGAAAGCTTAAGGAAACGGGCCATCCACAGACATTCATTAGCCATGTAGAGGACTCAATAGGGTTACATAAATAAGTCATTGCTGGGTGAACTAAAGCTTCTGTTGATTTGTATCGAGACATGAGGTTGTGATCAGGTAGAGGGTACGTTCAAAGCCACGATGACCATTGGCTTTCACAACTTCCCTGCAGAAAAAGGATCTGCTGCAGGTTGACGTCTATGTTTCGTAGGGCTGATGAAAGGCCGCGACACGTGACGCGAGTTATCTCATGTTTCATATCACCAACCAGAACACGTACTACTTTATTATAAACAGCTGCATAACATTATTCCTTGCGGATGCTCAATTGCTCCGAAGGTGCCCTGCGTTTGCAGATACAACCTACACCGCTACAGGAACTCACTTTTTCCACCAAGCAAACCTCACCTCAGCACAGCTCCTTTTGCGCCTGAACCCCCCAACAGCTGTCTGTGCTCTTAATCACATTCTGCACCTCACCATGGAAGACGACGAGGTGGGCCCCCCATCCCTGAGCTACAGCTACTACTGCCATCCTCGTCTTGCTTCCGTGACTTGCCAAGACCTTACGCTGACACAAAACCAGGGCGCCTCTCCACGAGAGCTCCTCCTAGAAGCATGCCGCCGCAACAACACCAACCTCCTCGCTGAACTCCTCGCCCGTTTTCCTACGCCCGACAAGATTGCGCACCTACTCAACACATCCACCGATGGCGTAGGGAATTACTGCCTACATGTCGCGGCAGCTCACGGAGCGTGTACGTAATTCCCTCGTGCTCACAATGAGCTCAGAACCCTTTGCTCTCAATAAAGAAGCAATAGGTTGCCAGAGTCTCTGGCTGACACAATCGAGGAAATGCAGACGAAGTCCTCGACACCCTCCTGGACCAAGAAGGCCTCGAAGTCGATCCAATCAACCGCCTCGAGCATGACACGCCTCTCCACAAAGCCGTCCGCTTCATCAACGAGCTGCAAGAAGAGCAATTGGCATCCGCATCGTCAATAGTAGAGCTCCTGCTAGACGCCGGGGCTGATCCGAGGTCAGCTGCTCTCCATACCCTTCGCGCTAAACTGGCGAAGGTTATAGACGAGATGTAGCTAACAGGGGCGATGCGATGTCTACAGAATACGCAACAAAGCCAAGCTAAAACCCATGGAGCTGGTCGACCCCAGAAACACGGAGCTGCGAAATATCCTCCAAAAGGGGGAGTTCGCCCTCATGCACGGCGCTGATGTGGTCGACGACGACGACGACCACGGCGGTCCCGCGAGTGATAGCGATTGATTCTTCTAGTGCCATGCGTGACTAGATTTTTAGATGCATAGCCTGGTGTTGGGAGCGAGCGGGTGTTGCATAGCGGGTCGGCTGGGGAGGGATGTACGATAGACGTGATGGGTTTGGGGATGATGGTAATGCAGACTTGATGAGATGAGCAATCTCTTCGGCTGAAATGTGAAGGGCTTCTCTGGAGATCGGTCATCCAGCCCAACGTCAAGAAGAAAGAAATGCATGATTGCGGCGCCAGCACTATCCATCACTCTCCTCTTCCTCCTCTTTCTCTTCCTCTTCCCCCTCCTCCTCCTCCTCCTCCCTCGCCCTTTTCCCACCCCTTGCCGACCTCCTCCGCTCCCTTCTTGCATCCCCTTCCCCCTCCCCAACCCCCTCGACCTCCTCCCCCTCCCTCCCCACCACCCTCCCCTTCTTCTCCAACACCACCTCCCCCAAACTCCTCACCAACCTCCTATCCAGCTCATCCGCTTCCGCATCCTTCTTCCCATACACCCTCCTCACCGCCCCCGCCACGCCCCTCTCCCCCACCTCCACCTTCCCCCTCGGCCCAACCACAAACTCCACGTTCTCCTCGCCGCCGCCATGCCGCTCCCGCACCCGCACAATGTAGTTCTCGCGCTCCATGCGCTTCAACACCTTTTCGGTCTTCTCGCCCAGGACGTAGTTGTCGGCGTTCATGCGCTTGAGGTGGCGCTCGAGGCGGGATTCGGGGATGGTGCCGCGCGGGGAGAGGGCGATGATGGCGATGACGAAGCTGTAGAGGGCTGTGTAGGCGGATTCGGAGCTCGAAGAGGGGATGCGGGAGGGGGGGAGGATGGCGGGGGTGCGGAAGCGGGGGGGGAGGGTGGAGGTGAGGATGTAGGCGTTTGAGGAGGCGGTGGAGGATTGAGAGCGTTGGGCGGCGCGCTTTTGGGAGATTGTGATTTTTTCTTTTTGGGGGAGTTCGGTGAGTTCCATGCCGAAGGTGGTGCGGAGGTGGTGGTTTGCGGAGGCGAGGACGTGTTTGAATTGGCGGCCGGTGTTGGGGGCCATTACTGGGGAAGCGGGTGTCAATGTCAATCAATTACTTCTCTTCTGATAGAGGTAGAAGCGCCGACGGACCTTTGGCGGTGATGTCTGCTCGTCGGATCGGCTGCCGCGAGTACTCGCTGGCGAGCGCGAGCCGGACGAGTTTCTTGACCATTTGTTCATTGCTGCTGCCATCTTGGGTCTCGCCGTCTAGACCTGTTTCTCCGTCGATGTTTTCGTCTATGGAGGAAGCTTCAGAGGCCGAGGCCGAGCGTCGGCGACGCGTTGGCGGGGGGGTGGGTGAGGCTTCGGCTTGCTGAACGGGAGAAAGATTGGTAAAGGCTTGAGCTATCTTAAGAATTACTTACTGCGCGACGTTTGCGTACGAGAGGCATTGTACGTATTTGGAAGGTGTCGAGTTAATGCGAAGCGCGATCTCTACGGTTGTTATTTTAAGCGACGCGAATATAAATCGTTGATTGTGAAATCTGCGTCAAGAGTCTCATCAAGATTGAGTGCAAATCTTCAAATAGTGCAGAATTCGTAAAAATCAGTAAGACAATTTCACTGCACCTCGTAAATACTTGATATGTTCTAGAAAGCCTTAAAAATGCTTCATCTAGTGCTTCGTATATGATTTACTGAGTGCCTTAAATGTGACTTACTGAGTACTGGCCAAGGTATAGAGTCCTTCGTGGTTTAGATCCACACGACGAACGGAGCATATTCATGACAGTCACTATTGTACGCAGTTCCAACACCGCTTACCCATATTAAACCGTCCTTTTTAAACCTGGTCCACCGACCGAAAAGTCTTATCCTCCCCGTGAATACTGCCCCCCGGGCTCGTCTCCCCCACCTTACTCCAACCGCCCCTCGCCGAAATTGGCCCCAAAGCGTGCGACTCGACGTGCTGTGGCTTCTGCATCCCCGTATCCTCATAACCAACGATCCTTCTCTGCGAGGACTGAGATTCCGTTTCTGCGTTACCGGGGGTAGGTTTCCTGGTTCGATCCCTGCTCTTGTCTTTGCTTCTTCCGAGGAGTCTGGCGTTGGATAGCGCACTGCGGACTTTTTGCAGGATGTTGGAGGTGGCAACGGCGTGCAGGACGGGACGGAGCATGGGGAGGCAGGCGGCGATGACGCCGACACCGACTTCGATCATTTGCCAGAAGACGAGGTCGCTGACGACGCCTGGAGAGGGGCTTAGCTGTGGTATTGTGGAGGATGTGTGGAGGAGTCACCGTTGTAGTTTGGATAGCGGAACTGAACTTCGTTCTGTAAGTATCTGGGGGTTCTTGCTTTGCAAGGGATGGGGGATGAACTCACGAGCTGGGGACAGAAACTGGATGCAGTAATACATGCGGGCGATGCCGCAGGAGATGGCCCTGGACGGTCGCTCAGTAACAGGCTTCAAGCTGAAATTGACGGGGAAGGATAGGCTTACAGAGCCCCTACCATCAGAATGCCGCAGACGGCAATCTTACGCGTCGTTGCCATCTGTAGGCGGAAAACCTACACCCCAAATTAGCGGGCTAATATGAGACTACGTTGATGGATTTTATGGGAAGGCTTACCAATGGTATTGGCACTATCAACAATACAAAATCGATGATAACGTCCGAGACGGAGAATGCCAGCAAGAGATTGAAAAGTTTGACGCACTTAAGACCTGCAAACGCAAGACTACTCCACCAGGCTGTGACGTTTTGGCCGCATCCGGTGATAACAGCGATGGAAAAGGAGACTCCCCAGGCAATAACCAAAATGATGATAACCCAGCTTGTGACTGTGAAGGCTCGACCAAGAAAGATCCTGCGATAGAAGAACACGATTGATAGTTTGATAAATGATAGACTGAGGGGCATCAACAGGTTCACCGCGAATTCAATCTATAAGCAGATCAGACCCTTGGACGCCCTATTGGTGTGCACGTCGTCCTCGATATGGCTATTCAGCAAAGGTACCGGATAGAGAGATCTTACTTTCTCAAGTGCCACTTGGGAAGGGGGATCAGATGTAACAAGCTCGAAAAAGTTCACCGGAGGAGAGTCGGCACCGATAGAGTGGGTTGCATATCCTATGCCACTGTTAGCACAAAGAAAAGCAAAAAGCGTCGTGATAAACAAACCCACAATGAAGCAGATACCACAGCCTATCATGAGAACCTGTCGCGTAAAGCCGTAAGCACAACCTTACTCGGCTTCAACTTGGACGGGGGAGATAAGTTCCACTGACCAACGCTGGCAGAATAAGCCAGTCATCAATGCCCAACCCTGCTTTCCTGTGGCTGCTGCTCCATAGGCGGAGACCAACCACGATTGTTCCGAGAGTAGGGAACAAAATCCCAACAGTAAGGACGGCGGGCCTCTGAACAAAAAACATAGGGGGCAAGTCATGGTCAAACTGTGGGGGGTTTTCCATCTTGAGATAGTAAGCAAGGTGTATAGGTGGGATTTAGAGATAGCACCGGTGACAGGACTGAAAATGGAGAAGAACATTTTGTGCAGCTGTCACCAATATATTAAGGAAAAAGAAGCATGTAAAACGACAATCTCCTTCCACGGCATCTACAATGAGCTGACAAAGTATGTGGGATTGTAGATACTGGATGAAGGATAATGGTTCCAGCTGAGTGGCACATACAAGCAGGCTTGCATTATCGTGGGACCATGGCGTAGAGACGGCATCCATTTGAATATTGCAAAGACAAGGATAAGCGAAATCTGCTATTTTGGGGAAGAGAACATGCACGGATGAGCAAGCCGAGCAAAGCAATACGACGCCACAGCATAATTCATGCCAGGAAATCTTTGAATTGCATGCCAATTCGAAACACTCCCTTGTATTGACTACGCATCCCAGTGAAAGCAGTATAGTCCCTTACCAGGAATGGGATTGATTCTTCAGTTGAACCTGCGAAAGAAAGTCTTGGAGGGGGGGGAGGATACAGCGGAGGAGAGCGGAAAATATCGTCAAGCTCCCTATCTGCTCGACAAAGAGTGGTATGGCAAGAAGCAGGAGATGAGCGTAAAAATCTCCGCGCAGCCTCAACCTCGGCCTGTTCCTCACCGCAAGATAAGTGCCGGCACAGGGCTAACAGACAAGCATGAGCACCCGGGACGGCGGAATTGGACATGTTTTGGGACATGCATCTAGGCTAGCAGACCGAAAAGGTGACGGGCCAGCGAGTCGATCCATCGGTTGTTTGGTACGCAGGAGTGGCGAGGGAGGAGAGAGTGGAGTATCTGTAGAGGTGCGAATGTACGTGTACCGGAGTAGTCAACGGAGTAGCCAACACAGGACGCGGCTGGCCTATTACAATAAGAGTAAAGTAGGTACAATAGTAGCGCCTGGTGGAATATGAAGCCCTGAAGACGGTCAGCCGGTTGTGGTGGTGGCGCGTGTCTGAAGCTCAGAGGAGTTGAAGGTTTCAATCGGAATCGTTGCCTCAGGGCCTCAGAGGTTTAGGGCTAAGCCCCTTCGGGTTAGCGCTTTGCTTACTACGGAAGCTGCGCTGAGCTCGCGAGGTAAGCAGAGCTAACCCGAAGAGGCTTAGCCTCGCACGTCTGAGGTCCTGACTCCTGACTCCTGAGGCGACCTTTTGCACTCAACCATACCTTACCTTAAGGTAGGTACTCTCTAGTTTTAATGCTGCAGCAAGTAAGCGATTTTTGCTGAGTTCTGTACTTTGACACTAGATTAATAGAGACAATCTGATTTAGGGCATGAGCGCTACTTCATCTGAGAATAAACAAAAGACAGTATTCATAGGGCTAAGAATCAGACAACTCGTAAATCACCAAACTCCCAATTCCAAATCCAGCAATTAATCACCAAAATGCATCTACTCTCTATGCCTCGAAACTTCATATTCACCACCCCGTCCCCGTCCCCGTCCCCGTCCCCGTCCTTCCCTCTTGCCCCGCCGGATCTCCCAACTCCACATCCAAATCCGACGACCTCCTTACCTCGACCTCCGTCGTCCGCCTGATCCCATCCGCTTCCTCCCCACGCACTCCCTGCGGGCGATACGCCGTGCGCGGTGGTGTCAATACAACGCCATCGGTCGCTGGTACCGCCGGTGGTGGCAGGAGCTGTTTTTCGGATTTCGGATGCGAGCTGCGGCGACTGCTGCGGTAGGAGGTGATTTTGCGCGAAAGGGCGGTGTACCCGGGATAAAGGGTTGGGATGCAGGCGGCCGCGATGCCGAAGTTGACTTCGAGGCCTGGGAGAGGGGAAATGGTCAGTGGGTGGATGGGAAAGGGGGGGGGGAGGGGGGGGGGGAGTGGGGGAGGGGGATTTATATCGCCACATCCAATTTGGTATGCTCGCCCCTGGGGAAGCTGTTAGTGGGGATTTGGTAATGGGGGTTGGATTTGGGATGGGTGCGTACAGGTCACGTCGTCCGATTCGCTTTCTGCGTTTAGAGCTGTTCGCACGATGCAGCAAGCGCCGGTGCTGGAGGGGGTGGTTAGTGAGAATTGTATCCTCTGATACGGTTTCCAAGGGGTGGTTGGAAAGCATACATTACTCCAAGACCCATGAGCATGCAGAGACCGATCTTCCTTTGTAGGCTTATCTGCACTTTGTAGAGAATCAGAATGGGGAATACTGAGAGAAGGAAATCCGAGACTGCAGAAATAACTTTGGAAGTGTTAGGAATATGCTCCGACGAGTAGAAGGGTTGGGAAGGGCCTACTAGCTTGGGAGAGAATGATGTTGAGCAGCTGTTCCTTGCTGAAACAATCTCCATGAATGTTCATGTTCCATGTGGCAGCGATGGGCCTGCATTGAACGATCCACAGAATAGTGAGGATTATGTTCGACACAATCAATATCACAATCGAGGCTTGAAGAGGTCTGATGAGCTTTTTCGAAACCGGTATCCTAAGCAGGAAGAAGCATATGGAGACTTTGGTCCACATGAGAGTAGCAAATGTCTGAATCCATTCTCCGTAGCTGTAATACTCGAATTTACTGTAGTCGGGATCGCTAATATAATATCTATGTCTTCCATAACCGAGGTCAAACTCCGGAAAATCAAGTCCGGCTCCAACTATGGTGCCTAGCTGTCGTCATTGTCAGTGATCGGAGGGTGAGAGTGGGAACACAGCCATACCACTGCCATGATAATGCACCAATCATCCCACCAGAGGCCTTTGACTACCCATACCCGCGTCAAGACTCTTAGGCCGACGAAGACGCAAGACAAGGTCAACATGAAGATAGTCATAACAAACAAAGCTTGCTGTTGACTCTGCTTACCATCTGGGGGAGGCGGGCCTTTGGAAGACATTGTTGTGGACGCAAAGAGTCTATTCCTAATAAAGTTTCCAACACAGTGATCGACTGAAGCAAATGCAATATGAGACGTTCGTCAACTGGCAAGAAATCTTGCACTGCAATGATTCTCTAGCAAAGCTTCCAGCGCGCAATTGAATGGAAACAGAGACACGAACAAGACTGCTGGAAGCGCCTCCTTATCTATCTGTCGCCAACGTGTGATAGCCATGGGGAACATGAAAGGCTCCCCCCACACCATTCGCTTTGCCCAAAGCAACGAGGCCACCAAGTTGCAGCTACGCTGTGAGGATCGGACGTCATAACAGGCTTGATTGCACAGGCAGCAACCAGCTGTGCCGCAGCTGAAAAAACATAAGACTGAGGCAGAATATCACCGTAGATAGCGTAAACTGACAACATTTGATATATATTGGGTAAAATCGAACATCAGTTGACAGATAAGCCTCAGAAATCCTTCGGTGGCAAGACCCTCAGTGAAACATTGCTTTCATAGGTCGGAAGGACGAACGCTTTCTTCAAGAAGGATGCCCCAAGGCACCAGATGCAGAAACTGTGCAGGGTGTGATGTGATAAACCGAAGGATTCGAAACCCCGTCTGCTCGGATGTACGCTGACGTCTGCCTCGCCCTATCTCGCCAATAATCATCGAGCCACCGAAGATCAACTGTAGATACTACTAACACAGTGTTTTCAATATTCCTGTTTGGAACAATCGCAAAGCTGTGCCACAGATCAGCAGTGCTCCAGCAGTATGGAAATCGGGAGATGCCCCCTATCATCTCCATATGCTGGCTATGGTCATTCGAGCGGTTCTCCATCTCCAGAGGGTGAAGGTGGTAGTACGGAGTAGTGGTTGAAGTACCGTACGGTTTCTTGTCACTGCGCCGCTTTCGTCATAGCCTTGTGTGGGGAAGCATCAGAATCCGATTTTGTCTGGACGGTCAGACGCATGTATGCTATGCTGTCTTGTACATGGTCTGATATTAATAATTATTGCCACCGGCATAGTTATCATGTATTTGTACTTTGATTTTTATACGCTCAAACATCTCCTCTGTATTCCGTCTTGCTTGCCTAAGTTTCAACTTTCAAGTTTCTAGAAAGATTTTGTCCAAGTCACCATCATTATGACCGAAGTTCAGCGTCCCCTGCAGCCCGCTCACGAGCTTTCTTTCGCCCCCAAGGAGCTCCCCAAACTTCGCTCCAACCATGGCAACTACGTGGATAGCAACACCATTTCCTGGCTGCGACCCACGGCCCTATCCACGCCTCTAGAGGAGATGCGGAAGCGTTACGAAACCGACGGCTATCTCTGGGTCAAGCACCTCATCCCTCGAGAAGATGTCTACGACATGCGAGAGCTGTATTCCCAACCCCACTCCGCCCTGCGCCCATGATCCCAGCAATCTCAGTTGCCTAGCATCATTCACCCAGCTAACCTCGAACTCTAACCTAGCTACTTCTCCCACATCAGCCCCACCGGTATCATCGCTCCCTCCAAGTCCCCCCGCGCTGGAATCTTCAACCCCGCGCTCGATCCCCTCAACCACCAGGGCTTAGGCGGCACCCCCATCCAAGCCTCGCAATCCCTCCTCGACTCCATCCACTCGCACCCTTCCTACCGCTCCTTCCTCGCCCACCCCTCTCTCCGCTCATTCATCCGCACCCTGACCGGCTGGGACAAAGAAGTGATGCTCAGCCGCGGCCTCCTGCGCCACAACGTGCCGCAGAGCCTCAGCACGGGGATCCACTACGACCAGCTCTTCCTACGCGCCGGCGACCCGGTCTTCGCCACCGCCTGGGTGCCCATCGGCGACTGCAGCGCCGCGGGCGGCGGCCTCATGTATCTGGAAAACAGCTGCGCGATTGGCGAAGCCTGCGAGAAGGAGTTCCTGCAGCGGCAGGAGGCAGAGGATATGAGCCCAGCGGAGAGAGTCTATGCGTTTAACAAGCATATGGGCGAGGGCGGGCATCTGAGCCACGACGCAGAGGCGTTTTTGAAAAAAGAGGGCAGAGGCAGGAGGTGGTTGGTTGCCGACTACGAGGCTGGCGACGTGGTGTTTCATAGCCCGTGGATGATACACGGAGCGACGAAGAACGAGGATGAGAGCGGCAGGATTCGATTGGCGACGGATTTGCGGTTTTATGAGGAGGGAAGCATGTTGGATCAGAGATGGATGAAGACGTTCTATTTCGGGGATGGGTTGTAGTGCGTGGCTCGAGGGAGTCAGCAGAAGAATCGGCTTTGCTGTGCTAATGATCCCGAGTACGACTTGTAGGGTAGCTGGGATTTGATCTGTTAATCCTCGGATCTAATGGGGACTGCTTATGGTAGGTCCGTACACGATAGGGAGTCCAAAAATAATCCGGATCTAGATATACGAATTTCCTTATTGACAGCTCTGAAACTTCTTTGATTCTGCGTCCGCTACCTCTCATTAATTAGCTTCACATACTTTCTCTCTCAGACTCTTTCCTTTGCATATGCAGCATGTTACAGTACACCAGAAGTACATGTACAGTGAACGAAGTCTATGAACATGCGCGAAGACGCTCGCTCTTCAAGCACGACCACCTCTCCATGAGGTACCACTGACTCCCCAAGCACACTTGCCGAATCCAATCTACCACGGCTTGGGACCAGTAAAAGGTACATCGGTTCAACTAATCCATTATCTATATAAAAAAAAACCCTGTCCAACATCATTTACACCCAGCAGAGCACATATCCCATCCTCATCCAAACGAGAACCCACCAGCCATCCACAACCATGCAGCAAGCTTTTACTCAACCCGTACACACCAGCTCAGCTCCTCACATCCCAACACGGAACAGATACCTCAACCGCAACTGCGCCACATCATAGGCGATATACTCGTTATGTTGCAAATAGCCGTTCGCATTCGCAGCCTTGTTCGGCCCCACGCCCTGGTCCGTATCCGGCTACAGTACACACAGCTCAGCTCAGCTCAGCTCAGCTCAGACCCCATTTAATTCAAGCAGCAGGCGCTAACTTACCACCGAAACCCCCTCCAAGCTCTCATGGATGGACGCCCCATCGACCCATCCTAGCGGTGCCGTACGGCCCACGCCTAGGGTGGAGATGGCGTTGTGCTTCTTGGCCTGCTCCTGGGCGTTGGAGTCGCCCGACGGGATCTCGTACATGGGTTTGCCGAGTTCGGCCTCGCACAGGAGGAGCAGGCCGGTGCCGCCGCTCATGCCGGCCATGCAGTATTGCGCCGACTTGCTGGAGATGTCGGCCATGTAGACGCCTTTGCCAAAGGCGTAGCCGTTCAGCGGCGCTTCCGGGGGCGCGATGCGGAGGCCTTGGGATAGGATGCCGCCGTAGTTTGTGGTGCGGGAGCCGTGCCAGAGCAGGCGCTTGTCTTTTTCTTTGAGCTTGGCGAATTCGGATTTTGCGAAGCGTTCGGATTCGCCGACGCGCTCGATGCGGAAGATGTCTTCGAGGCGGTAGCGGATGCCGTGGCTTGTGCCGGAGGATTTGATCAGGTAGTCGGCGAGGGCTTTGTATTCGTTGGATTTGTGGTCTAGGGGAGACATTTCGTCCATTTTGAGCTCCTGGAAACGTTTGTCCAGGAGGTTGACGCTTTCGGCGTCCTTGTCTTTGTCGCCTGTCGTCTTCATGATGGTGTTGGCAACTTCCATGTCTGTCAGGGTGTCCAGCATGGACACTTCTTTGCGAAGTATCTCGTTATTGTCAATCAACGTGGGCCGATTGCGGCCGAATTCATGAGGGATCGTGGAATAGTACTTGTTCGAGAAATCCTCAATTGCCTGCAGCCATTATGTTGTTAGCAGAGAAGGGACGGATAGTCGAGAGGTTTAATTCGAGACAAAAATGACGAAATATGGCAAGACTCCTGGTGGAAACAGTACGATGCAGAAACGACGCAATGCCGCCCATGGAAAAAGTCCATCGAAAAATAAAATGGCTGGAAGCTTTCACAAGAGCGGGTTTTCAACTTACTTCTTTTTGACTGGTACTATACTTGTTTCCAGCCAAGCTCGGATGTTTGATCAGACTCGCCAGCTCATGCAAATGCTCAAACCCCTGTTTCAAGGTCGATTTGGACAGCTTGCCTAAGGGCAGCTTATTAGCGTTGTACCCGATACCCTCCAGGACCGCATTGAAATGATTCTGGTTGAAAATCAACTCCATGAGTCGTTGCGTCTGGCGCGGGAGCTTGCTGTCAATTTTTGGCTCATCTTCGTCTTCTTCTTTCTTGACAGGCTCGTCTTCGTCATCCTCATAACTCCTCTCGAGGAAGGTATACTTGCCCTTCTTTGCAGGCTCTGATCGGTCGTCCCACGCGTGGCCGGACTTGTCCTTGAACTTTTTGTTGAATTCTTTGTGCGCCTCGTCCAGAGAGAACGGACCCATGGTTTTGGCTTGGCCGTATTCGCCGACGCGGCCCCAGCGTGTGTGGACCCAGTACTTGTCTTCTTCCTCGTTCCACAATAACTGCAATCTGTAGAACTGAAAAAAGGAATAAGCGAGAATTTGGCAATCTGTCTGGTTGAGCTCGACAAACTTTGTTATTGTTTCCCCCAATGTTGGTCTGATTCAAAGAAGCGTCAAAGATAATTCCATCCTCATCAACATAGACTTTGGAGTCGACTGTATCAATTCTCAGCCAGCCTCGCTTATTTCAATGTCACCAGCTCGACAGCTCGCTTGCGCCTCCGACGGCGGAATCTTACCATCCTCCTTGAAGCCTTCATCAATTGGAATGTCAATGTCGTGCGAGACTGCCTTTTGTCCATCCTGCTTCGGCTGCTTGGCGTTGCCTTTACTCGCTTGCTTTGCTGGCGCAGCTTTACGCTTCGGAGGCATTGTACTGGATCACTTGGTTTTTAGTCGGATAATTGCTCCTTTCAAATTGAGAAGAGGAAGGTTTTGTAAGTTTGTAGGATTCTATGTCTGTTGGATTTCAAAAGCGGCGTGCTCGGTTTATAAGGCGGTAGGCTTCGGTTATTCCTATCGTGCATGATTAGCCGTAGACGACGGAGGAGCGCCGAGTCGGTGTGAGGGGCTCCAGGCACCAACAGGCAAACGCCAGATTTGCGCGCTATCACGTGATAAGATCAGGCAACCATCAGGCATCAACAACTAAAATGAGCAAGTCGTGAAAACGAGAGGCAGTAGTGGCAGTAGTCCGCACGCTGACCGTTAGAAATTCCACAGATACGGCCGACTGATGGACATCAATTTGGAAAATAATTAATGCTTTTACCAGATCTTCGAATACATGATGACGTAGGCTGGACATTAGTTGGCATATGCGGAAACCTCGTGAAAGAGCAACATCTGAACAAAAAACCTACGTGTGGCAAGACGGCTGGTAATCGCAAAGCAGGAGGAAGTAAGTATTTCACTGAGAGAAGATACGAACGGAGGACAAGAACAACTAGATCAGAACACAGCTGAAGAAAAGAGAGATAATTAAACGATGGTCATTATTTCAAAACCAGAAGTTCAGGGAAATACTACGGTCCAATGCTTTCAATGGTGAATACTTAAAAGATTGCAGCCTGATATGCCATCACACTGAAGATTTTACGGTCATTGCTTCCTTTTTGCGTCCTCTGCCTGCTGCCGCTGTATCCACTCCCTGCCCTCCTTTGCAGCCTTCTCGATAGACTCCTTGTCCATCTCTTTGATTTTGTGTGGACTCGGCACATGCCTTCCTTTCTCCACTGCTGGCCTCTTCAACATCCTGTCTTCCCATGCTTGCAGATGCGGGAATTCTGACATGTCAATGCCTGCGTAGCCCGCGGCCGCGATCCAGCCCCAGTGCGCGATGTCGGCGATGGTGCATTTGTTCCCGACAAGGTACCCTGATTTGGATTCACCGAGGTGTTTGTCTAGCACACCGTACAGGCGCCTGGTTTCGTTCACGTAGCGATTGACACCATATTCAATCTTCTCCGGAGCGTAGTGATTAAAATGATTTGCCTGGCCTTGCATCGGACCGACTCCTGCATTAAGAAAGAAGAGCCAGTTGTTAACTTCGTAGGATTCACGGGAACCTTTGGGGTAGCTAATGAGATGTTTGGGGTCGTATTGCTCGACCAGATATTGCATTATGGAACCGGACTCAAAGAGCCGAATCGTTTTCCCGTCGGTAAAGGTGTCTGTGAGGGCGGGAATACGGCCATTGGGATTCAATGCGAGATACCAGTCTTGTTTCTGGACGCTGGCCTTCATGTCGATAGCGTTGACTTTGTATGAGAGGCTGAGATGCGCACAAACAATCAGTGAGAATTTCAATGGCGTGCAGAGGCACCGTACCCAAGTTCCTCGAGAGTAATTGATATCTTAATGCCATTTGGAGTCTGCGCGGTGTACAGATTGATATCGGGTACGTTTTCGTCGAAGACTACTGCCATGTTGTTGGTGAATTGACTTGATAATTGGTCGATTCGGTGAAGCATAGAATGGAATAATTCTCTGAATTGACTTGAGAAGAAGCCTTTGGTTTGATGATTGTTAATCCGCCCCACTAAAGTACCTTAAAGTGACCCTAGTACTAACTTTAAGGTATGACGCCATTGATTGATCACGTGAATGCTGCTGGCCGTCCTGTCTCAAAGCTCTTCTTCATAGAATTTCCGAAAGTCTTCTGTGGAGTTTTGATGGATGACCATAGTTGCTGAAACCAGCGAGTAGCCCAAGTCGCTCTGAGGAATGCTAATGGAGCCTTCATCAAACGGAGAAGAACGTGCTTGCTTTCTGTTATAAAACGCTCCCTTACACAATTGATCTTTCCCAAAGTCTTAGGGAGAGCAAGCTGCTCAAGCAAGGAGAACAATTTATCTGAACGGGAACCCGGTCTCAAACTGTTGAATTAAATTTCAGCACTGCACGCAGCTTGGGAAGACCGAACAGGGAGTTAGATGAGATTGTAAAAATGTCCAATAAGTATCAACAAGGCAAACAACAGAGGCCCTACCAACAATAAAACTACTTGCAGTTGGTCAGTTTGCATTGGAACAGTAGTAGAGATTTGGTGCTGCGCATTTTTCTGGGTATATACGATCTTGAATAATTTCTCTCTGGAGCAGAGAAAGGCTTGGTGACTTATTCATCCTACTATGGCCCCCTTTTGATTTTGACTATCCGAGAAAGAAAAACCTAGAGAAGTAGAACTTTGCAGTTTCACGGATTGTCAGCTGAGCATAGGCTCGGCTGATAGCTGAAAGCTCCTCCGTACGTCTTGCAGCTTTGGAATTCTATGAGGAACTAATGCGGTGATTCAACGACGCGATCGAATCATGACTGAGTGATTTGCCTGTCTAGAAAAGTGCAAATCAGCAGCCTATGCTAAACATATGAAATGCCGAATTTAGTGCATGCGTTGTGTTTGGGCGGTCGAGGACGACTCCAATTTTCGAGATGAAGCTGTAACACCGGCTTTCGTGACTGAGAAGCTGAGATAAAACCCAGCTTTGCGGATCAGCCCTAGAGAAAGATAGCGTGATTAGAATAGCCCTATGCTGCATGATTGGTCTGTGCAGGTGTCCGTAACTTAACCTTGACCTTCCTCTTCTTCCAAGTTCCCCAAGCGCATGCTATCATCCATTATGAACGAAGCTCTGGAGTAAATGAACCTATGGCAGGCTCCCCGTCCTACCAAAGAGCTCAAGTAATCCTTGAAGCTGTTCGCTTGGCCACTGATGCCGATGTACCACGATTAAACCAACTCACGACACAACAACCGCAGACCTTGAAGCTTGAACTCATCCTTCGAATAATCTTGACATTCCTGCCCGAAAGTACTGATCCGGCGCTATATGTAAACCTCCTACGCCACCTGTCAGCGAATCCTTCCATTGGACACAAAGATGCAGCTTTACAAACTTTGAACATCTCTGAGCAAGAATCCTCCGAAGATGACGCAGCTCATCGTGTCCAAAAATTACATTTACTTCCCTTGGCTAACCCAAGGTCATTCTTAGACGGATCTACTGACACCTTTACGACCTTCCTCCTACATCGAGCGCATAGAATAGATTCGGAGACAGGATCGCTACCACTTGTGGCACAACTGTTGGGGCCATTTGTGGATCATTCCGAGTATCTAAGGACGTGGATGGTCTCAACCTTATGCCCGCTTCTCAGGCTGGATTACGAGTACTACCCACATCGCGCCCCTGCATATTTTTTGGATGACTTTGAGAGACTTGATGGAAGTCCCGCTATACATTCATTACTTTCCGAAGCCGCTCGTATCAGGACTGGGAATGAGCAGTCGGAAATAGGGAGGGATTTAAGGGGGTTAGTTGGTCCTTGGATGTATGGAGAGAATGGAAGAAAGCGTCGAAAGTTGGATAACCGGCAGAGGCGCAGCAGCTCTGTCTTAGCCCCGCTCTACGGACCTATGAGCGAACCCAGCGAGTCCGACACCACGGACCATACAACCGGTGGCTGGGCTCATGTTAACGAATGGCTGTTGAAGCTGGCAGTCAGAGACTTTCCCCGAGCTGTAAAAGCAATTGTGCAGTGGGACGGACCTGGTGATGTTGATTACGGCGATTGGGGCGATGGCTTCCAACAAGAACCGGAGAGATTACCGCAATCATGGAGGGAACGATATATGCAAGCAGGTTTAGCGACATTATATGCTACGAGTAGCTCTACTGTTGAGACTTTGGAAGGTTCTCGTAATATTCTTGTCCGTGTAGCGCAACTTATGGATCTGCCTAGCCCACCTCCTTTACAAGACGCAGATACCATTATGAACACCAATATATCTCAAGGCTATTGCGGCAATTTGTCACGAGCTCATCTTCTATACGACTCACTACTAGGAGCTCAGAATCCACTCACGAGTCCCAGCCGGTCCTCGATATCCCTAGCCTATCTTCTCCTAGCTTCGGCCTACACTCTGGAGACATTTGGGCACCCGAAGACCTGCAAAAGTGTAGCTGAGCTTAGTGTTTCCGGAACTGAGAGTGATCAGATAGCAGAGTTGCGCAAAGCTTTATTCAAAGTTCATGCAAAAACAAGAGATGAGAAGGCATGGGATACTATTCGGCATCAGGTACTTTGGCTACGCGATTGGAATTGGCAACCGAATGCAAAAGACTCAAAAGATTCCGAAGATCCTCGGGGTGCATTCTGCAAGATTAGGAGAGTAGATATGGAAATCGAAATACTGAAAGCGATCTTAAGTGCTTCCTGTGAGTTTACTATTGCATCCCATGGTTGCCCTATCATGTCCTGAAGTCACTACTTATAGTGACCTATATACTAATCATTTCAACAAAGGTTACAAGCTTGCAGTAGATACGTATTGCAGACAGGGTCAATCACCATTGCCTGTAGAAATGTTAGAGAAAACTGTGCTAAACTCCGCAATGTCGTCTTACGATGCCGCCAGCAACGGTAACAGAACCCGTGGTGGAGTTCGTAAAGCTTCTGAAATGTACGAGCTTGAACCAATGTGGTATTGTAATAGAGACTGATTCAAGACTTAGTATAACCACGTTCCAGGACTATTTCCCTCAGTCCAAATCCTTCAACCAGATACAATCGCTGCTCTTGGCCACCCACGCTCTGTCATTCTATTCCCTGACACTCCAGCAGGGCGTTCCGCTACAGCCTGTCAACATCCGGGCTCACCAAGATCCGCTTTCGTTGATAGGAAAAGTACTTGATCAAAATCCGCGAAGCTACACAAAGTTAGATGACCTTGTTAAAATTGGTGAGAACTTAGTCGCAGCAGGCCTTGGACAATCTTCAGGCACTACCTCATCAACGGAGCCAGATCCCAATCAGGAATCGCTGACTGCCAAGCGAAGGATTACTGGCATGGCCATCGAAGCTGCCTTGACCGAGGAGGATTTTGATACAGCTTATTCTTATGTGATTAATCGATTATCGCCGTCTAACGTGCCAAACCCAGATAACCTCGCTTCGCCTAGCACTTCAGCGAATGGAGGCGACGACATCTCATGGCGAGCTGCATATCAAGCTGGCCGTCATCAATCTAGCAAGTCTGCTGGTCTGTCATCCCTTCGACGCTTAGAGCAACGCATGGAGCTCCTATCTCAGGCACTGCTTCTAGCACCCACGTCAGCGTTGTCCGAAATATTAAGCGTATGGCGCCGGTGCGAGGAAGAGATGAGTCTTCTTATCGCTCGGGAGGCAGAGGAAGAAAAAAATTGGGATGACAAAGGTGACCGAAGACTTCCCGGCGATTTCTCTAGAGACAACAGTCCGATCATACAGAAGCCACGGGACCCTAGCCGAGCAGCCGCTAATGAGGAAGCCCCAATGGGATTGTTTGACGTGGCGAGGGGTGCAGCTGCCGCTCTAAGCAAGAGCGCATTTCCATTGCGAGCCCCAAGAACAGGTGGGTCAGCTTCCGGTCATAGGACGTCACCTCAGAGACCTCGGAGCGCAACGAGTGCTGGGGGAAGTGACAGCGAAAGCCTGAGTGCAAAGGATGGCGAGGGAAGAGTCAGGAAGAGGGACATGGTTAGTAGCATGGTGACTGGTGGTTTAGCATCTGGTCTTGGATGGGTGTTAGGCAAGTTAATGATCCCATTACCACGATCGTTCTTTAACACATCCCAGGTGCCCCACCTGTACGAAACGAGTGAGCCAACGCTGCAGAATTGACCCAACCAACTCCCGGGACTCGGATAATCGTGTCATGAGTCTTCACCTCAGAACATCCTAGAGTTATGGAACAAGTTGTGGGGTTTAAGATGTCAGAGAGGATTCTTGCCAGAGAGCTAAGAAATATGGCTACCCTCCTAATAGGCCTTTGCGCAGATTGCCAATGGTCAACGCTCCATAAACTATCTTGTGTTGGTCAAATTGGGCATACCTGGGTCTCTCTCAACCAAAGACTTAGGGTTACGGTTAGGGTGCTTTAAGAGTCCTCTGCAGAAGGCAGCATTGGAGTGACGTTAAATCCTAATAGTGTTTGTGCACCAACAAGGCTCAATCTTCAGGGTCGAAGGGGGCTAATCGATATATGTACATTATGAAACGAATGCCTGGGAAAAAGATGTGCCGAGAATCACACGCAGTCGGGCAATGCCTCTAATAGAATCAATGAGTAGCAAGTGGTTTGAACAAGCTGTGCTATGGTCTGACCAGCAGCCATGACTGTCAGCGCCTACTGTACTCGCAACTCAAAGCCATACACAACGGTGAGCTTGTGGCAACTTTGTGGCAACTGAAGGATACTACGTAGTGAATTGTGTGGATTGCAGAATGGAGTTTAGCTTAGCCGCTAATTGCCGCTAAGACTCTGACGCACAAAACTGAAAATTCCTTCGCCATGGCCCCTCTTCTTTTCCTCTTCGTCCTCACACCGTTTCTCAAGCAGAACATCTGAGTAGTGAGTTATCTATCATCGCTCAGTTGTGTGCAGCGAGGACTGACTTTGACCTTCAGTTCTTTAACTTCTAAAACCTCGCAACAAATACCAAACTTCTAAAGCAGATACGAAAAAATACCGCCATCATGGGGTAAGTAGCCTTGTTTCCTACACCGTTCTGCACCCCCTTCCACCGTGCAAATCGTGCACAGGACGGCTGCTGACCATGCTCTTCAACACAGTAAAGAGAAGATGCACATCAACGTGGTCGTTATCGGCCACGTTGACTCCGGCAAATCCACTACCACCGGTAGGCAATAACCCATTTCCGACCTCCCCATCTCAATCTTACGTCTCTCAGGTCACCTGATCTACAAGTGCGGTGGTATCGACAAGCGTACTATTGAGAAGTTTGAGAAGGTTAGAAACTCTCCTTGCTTATGATCCATCTTACAGCCTTGAGATTTCTTTGGTGGGGCAAAATCTGCCCCGCGCTTGCGATTGCGCGAAATCTCTTATCGGCAACTCGATCCTCCATGTTGTCTAACACCGTCTTCTACAGGAAGCCGCCGAGTTGGGCAAGGGATCCTTCAAGTACGCATGGGTGCTCGACAAGCTAAAGGCTGAGCGCGAACGTGGTATCACCATCGACATTGCGTTATGGAAGTTCGAAACTCCCAAATACTATGTAACCGTCATTGGTAAGTCTTCCGTAAAACTTTTGATAGCATTCACTAATTTTCCATGCAGATGCCCCTGGTCACCGTGACTTCATCAAGAACATGATTACGGGTACCTCACAGGCCGACTGCGCTATTCTTATCATCGCTGCTGGTACTGGTGAGTTCGAAGCTGGTATCTCCAAAGATGGTCAGACTCGCGAGCATGCCCTACTTGCCTACACTCTGGGTGTTAGGCAGATCATCGTTGCTATCAACAAGATGGACACCACCAAATGGTCCGAGGCCCGTTACCAGGAAATCATCAAGGAGACATCCAATTTCATTAAGAAGGTTGGCTACAACCCCAAGACTGTTCCCTTTGTCCCCATCTCTGGATTCAACGGTGACAACATGATCGACGTTTCCGACAACTGCCCTTGGTACAAGGGTTGGGAGAAGGAAACCAAGACCAAGACTACCGGCAAGACTCTCCTCGAAGCTATTGACGCCATTGACCCACCTGCTCGTCCAACTGATAAAGCTCTGCGTCTCCCTCTCCAGGATGTATACAAGATTGGTGGTATTGGCACAGTTCCCGTAGGACGTGTTGAGACTGGTATCATCAAGTCTGGAATGGTCGTGACCTTTGCTCCTGCAGGCAAGTATTTTCATCACTCTTTCAATCCTCTAGGTACTAAGCCATTTTTTAGGTGTAACGACTGAAGTCAAGTCGGTTGAGATGCACCACGAGCAGCTCACAGAGGGACTCCCTGGTGACAACGTCGGCTTTAACGTCAAGAACGTCTCCGTCAAGGAGATCCGTCGTGGTAATGTGGCAGGTGACTCCAAGAACGACCCTCCCAAGGGTGCCGAGTCCTTCAATGCCCAGGTCATTGTCCTGAATCACCCCGGCCAGGTTGGAGCTGGTTACGCACCAGTCCTCGACTGCCACACCGCCCATATTGCCTGCAAGTTCTCCGAGCTCCTGGAGAAGATTGACCGTCGTACCGGAAAGTCCATTGAGAACGCTCCCAAGTTCATCAAGTCGGGTGACGCCGCTATCGTCAAGATGGTGCCGTCCAAGCCAATGTGTGTCGAAGCCTTCTCTGATTACCCACCTCTTGGACGGTTCGCTGTTCGTGACATGCGTCAGACCGTCGCTGTTGGTGTTATTAAGTCGGTTGTTAAGGTTAGTACCTCGCTGCTCCTTCATGAGCTGTTTAGTTTGGTTTGTTATGGCATACTAACTTTTCGTACCCCAGATCGATAAAGCGGGTAAAGTTACAAGTAAGTTTCCACGTTCCCCAAGCTGAACACAGGAGACATGCTTACCACCATTTTGCAGAGGCCGCTGTCAAAGCTGGAGCGAAGAAGTAGACTCATAGAAAACTGAAAATTTGAGGATTGGTTGACGAAAGGTTGAAAAGCGAGATGTGTTTGTGGGCGATGGCACTTTTAGCTGGTATCCTGATCAACACTCTGTCACCAGGCATATGGCATCCGTGGTTCATTCTAGCCGTGTCTTCTTTACACTTTTTGCCATACCCTTCCTATGTCTGTGGCGTCTTTGAAGCTTCTTCGGTACGTGTGCATGGTCTTCTGGCTTCGCTACTACCACAATGGAGCCTCCCCTTTGTACGCGTGCTACGATGGAACGATGACATGGGGTCGCATTGCTGGATTTAATAGATTTCTGTCTTCTAATACAATCAAACAACTAGAAGACAATCGCTTTACAGGAACCCCAACTTAAACTAGTGCCTCCGTAATGAGCTTTACATTTCAATGGATAGCTGACTGTTATGGGTGACTATATAACCACATTGCAATTTCACGTTGGTTCGAGACCAAGGTTGTAATTGCTCCCTTGAAGAGATGCTGGTTCGGGGTGACTTCCTAATGAATACCGTGTCTGTCAGGCCCCTTTTGCTGTCGGAAGGAGCTCACGCATTTCAGGGTTATTCGCCCTACGGAGCGTCTGGATGCAATTTTCCTGTTTCCTATGGGACAATACCTTACTTTTCGACATCCGTTTGGGCTATAATCAAGCAATTTTCATTTGTCTCTTGGTGTCAGCTCTGTTATCCTCGGAGCGGAATGACGATAAATCGCGTATTTAGCCTCATGCTTGGTAAGCCTACCAACTCACAGTCACCACGACCACGATCTATTGCACTTGTTTCCTGCGCCGTGACTGTTTTTGATCATGATCGTACATGTCAGATATTCGCAGATATTTCTAGATATCTGCTATATATTTATATCCTGTCCCTGCGTCAATATCAATTGCAGCTCATTGCACCTTTAGAGAGCTGATATCTAAAGCGCCGGTATAGCATCGGCATCAGCTGCAATGCATGCAATCCGCCAGTCATGCCGTCCGAAGCACCAAGTCCTCATTTTGAAATGCTACCCAAGATTCCAAAAGAATGCCGTGGACGTCAGACCCAATTCAAGCGAGCTCAGCTACCTACTCTATTATGCAAGCACACGACGGAGTAAGCTACAGAAGGTTGGGGCTTTCCTAGAGAAACGGACAGCAAGCGACGTGTGGAGAGGCAGGATAGGGTATGTCTAATGAAGAATAAAATCCGAAGCCCACCTCAAAAGCCAGCTGCCAGATCTCACAATACTGACCTTGGGTATTAAAATAGCAACGTCCATGTCACGCTTGAGATCCTTAAAGCGCTCATTGAGAAGCTACCTCGAGACCTGCCTCTATACGCGCCGTTCGTACTTCGGATACTTGGGATTGTGCTGCGCTCGAAGGATCTGAACATGGTGGAAGATTCGGTGCCGATGTTCGAGACTTTCTGCCAGCACTACGATGTGGCAACGCTCGCAGCCGACCAGACGCATATCGGGCAATACGAAGAAATCGTTCGCACATATGCCAGCTTCGCCGCGCGAAACGCCCCCGTACAGCCGAAGGGCGCACTCATCGCACCAATCGCAATTCGATGGAGAAGCGCTGGTTTATTGGCGTTAAAGAGCATTGCATCTTCGGAGGCCATAGGGGCAGACGGTGGGAGGCAGCTAAACCTCATTATACCGATGCTTCTCCAGAATCTCCATCCAGCCGATGAAGACCATCTTTTGGTCCTACAACAGCTGATGAAAGCGACGGAGGACGCGGAGAAGGAAGCCTCCAATAGGAGAAGAAGTAATGCCACGGCCCGAACCGCGGACGAACCTGCGGAGCCCAACTCTGCTTCATTGTCAGGGACAGCCGACGATGCAGATCGGATGGCCGAGGAAGAAGTGGGCTTACTAGCTTTGGAAAGCCTGAAGCAGATATTCGTTGCCAACAACAGGATTCAAATAAGGCTTGCGACAGCTTCCATGTTAAGATTCATATGCACAAATGTTCCACAGCGACGTGTGCAAACAAGCAGAAGTTCGAAATCTGGCAATGCTGGATCTTGGACCACCACGCTGATGGAGACGATAGCACGATGGGCACCTGTGCAAGATCGCTTCATCATAGTCGTCACGGCTATGGAAACACTTATAAGGAGTCCTATTGCAGAAGAGAATCTGGAGCAACAACTTGTACTTGTAACTATCATAGGATGGTTGCTTAGGTCGAATATCAACATGATTGGCTTAAGTGTGATGGATGTCTTACTTGGTCTTATACAGCACATTCTATTGCTCCTTCAGCTAGGTGGCAAGGGTTCGAACGTTCTTCCGCATCACCAACAAACCGATGCCATCGACTTATTCCAGGATACTCAGGATGTTATTGACCAACCATCATCGACTAGCAGTGCAGAGAAGGTCGGCGAGAAAGAGGAGGTTCTCCCTTCTACAAACCGACAGGAACTACTTACTAGGCTGCGTAGATGTATAGGAGATCTGGCCACGCACATATACTATTCTGATCAGATATCGGACATCCTGACAGCAATTCTTCTTCGTCTCAAGCCACCACCGATTTCAGGAATAAGCACAGATGTGGCAGCTATTGAACACCCCCGGGCTGCAGCCCAAGCCATTTCGACGTCAGTTAACTTGCAAGAAAACCCACAAACGGATGATTTTTTCTCCTTCGGAACAGCTCGTGTAACAGCATTGAAAGCAATCAAGGAAGTTTTGATTGTTGCAAACATGAGGACTTCCGTTAGTGGTGCAGCAGCAATAGGCCGGAATCGAGTCAGTGTCCAAGTATGGGAAGGGACACAATGGCTGTTGAGCGACGAAGATAGAAGGGTCAGGAGAGCATATGTTGATGCACTTCTTACCTGGCTCAGGCTTGAGATGAGTAGAGGGGATCTTCGAGTCATGGAAGACAAGCGGAAATTTTTGAAGAACTCCGCCAAACCAGCAGGTGATGGCGATACCTGGAGTCGTTTGCCTAAAAGAGCTGTCTCCAACGCGTCACAAAGAGAGAGGCCTGTCAAGCCAGCCAAATCGACATTCCTGCATCTCTTGCATTTTACTATCTACCAGAACGTCCTGGCATCGCCGGACTCGGAGTCAGAGTTGCTCTCGCTGCATTTGCTTCTATATACTCTAGTGGATAAATTGGGTGTTAACGCTGTAAAAACCGGTTTGCCGATGATTATGCGACTCCAAGAAGACATTAACATTGACGACCTCATTCCTACCCCCACAGCTAAGATAAATGTTGGAAGCCTCGTTCACGGCTACTTGTGGACACTGAGCGAGAAATTCGACCTTGACATGTCAAGAGTGGGCCACTCGATCCAGAGCGAGATTACAAGGCGGAAAAGCCACAAGTTGTGGCTTGAGTTGGTTCGAGTTCCCCCATTACCGCTCGATCAGATTATCGCACCTGTCAAGATCCCAATGTCCGAGAAACTTCCCCTGCCATTGGTGGCAAGAGAGTCGCTAAAACCTTTCGACTTACGTCCCGAGCTGGTCAACCAGATTGCAACATCGTATGCATTTGCCACCTCCCCGCCCTCTAGCCCTCCAAGCTCGCCGGGTCGTGTTTTCAGTACACCTGTTCTCTCCAGCACAGGCTCATCTTCCGCTGAAAACAATGAGCTGCCCAGCACAATAAAAGAAGCAATGCTGTCTGCTTGGTCTAAAGACATATGTAGGGCTACCGTCGCTAAAGAAACAGCCCGCACTGTCTCTCTAAATGGGTCGAGGACTGGGACAGGACTCTCCGCTCGTCAGAAATACCTTGCTCCAACCGGCTTTTCCACCAGAAACGGCTCACCGACCGGAGCTCAGAGTCCTCAAGTATTCCTCTCAAATGGCGAAGGTAATCAAACCTCCCAAAACCCCACGATCAACTTCGCCTTTCATACTCAAGACCGTCTCCGCCGTTCCAGCGCGCAAGACACCGACTCGCCAACCCCTGCCAGCAGCTGCGATCAACATCAAACCCTCCGCGTCGATGACCTTAAGCGCGTTCTTGCTGGAGGCTCTCTGGCCGGAGTTTTCAGTAAAACCAGAGGCGCTAGTCCATTACGCAATAGTACTGTAAGACGAGACTTCGTAGATGACGACGGGAGGAGCATTAGCGCGAGCAGCAAAAGCATCATCAGCGGTGAAGGCTACGAATCTGCTAGTGAAGGCGAGATGTTTCACGCTTTGGCTTCCGAGGCCCCTGTTAGCAACAACCACAACGAAAGCAATGGCGAAGACGCCAACGATGCCGCAAACGGATTCCAGCGTATCCTTCCTTCCCAATCTTACTTTCGCGAGTCAGACACCACAAGGCCCCAAACCCAGCGCTCTACTCTCCGACCCCCTTCATCATCCAACTCTGCCACCGAAGACCCAGCTGCAAACGCCAAGGCTCTGCGGGGTGATCTTGTTCCTCCCATAAATTCTGGCGAGACAGCTGACGAGGAAGTCCCGCCCGTGCCACCTTTGCCCGCTGGGGTGACGATGCAGAAAGGTGGTAACGCGAATATTGGGGGCTATGGGGGGGACAGCAAAGTAGGACAGGGGGCGAGAGGCACTCGAAGCAGGAGAACGAAAGGGGTGGATGTAGGGGCCTTACTGGGGAGTATCGATGCGGTAGCGGGAGAAGGGGTTAAGGCGGGAGGGCAACCGCCTTACTGATGAGGATATAGGAAGGAGTTTAGGGGTGTGGATGACTGTACTACGGTTTTGGGAACGGAATTGATAAACTGATATATTCGGCTTATTTCTGTTATTACAATGCGCGTCTTTGCTCGCTGATATCCAGGGACAGCTAGGGACTCTATAGGGTACTCATGAAGAGTAATTAGGTGCGTATATTCGGCGTATATCCATGATTCATGTTTTCCATCTTCGGCTCCTGCGTAAGTTCCTCGCAACAGGTACTAGAAATTCCACTGTGTAAGAGAATAGGTCACAAGTCATGCATAGAGGCGCAATGTTCTATTCATTCTGGCCAAGTCCTACTGTGTATCCCATCTCTTAGCTGCAAAATTCGCTACTGTGGCACATTAGCCAAAAAACACAAAACTTTACTACCTCTATGCATGACTTACCGTATGAACCCATTCTCTTCCCATGTCCTCCCTCACTTTCATATCTCCCCCTCTCGCCAAAAAATTTTCTTCAAAAAAAGTAGAATATATCATTCATTCGTCCTTTTCAAGAAACCAATAATAATAAAAAAGCTTTCTCAGCTATAGTATGTACCTACGGTCTTGCGTCCCATATTACAGTACCCCAGTTCTCGCAAGACTTGATAACACCTCTTGTTTTTTTCTTTCGCGGAACCCCTACGGTATATTGCTGGGGTTGGGGCGTCGGAATGGATGGCGGTGGGGTGGTGTGGTGGTTTTTGGTGTGGCGACACTGGGATGATGGTTTTGGGGGGGATAGAGTGTGGCGAATGAGTCTGGGGTGTGGGGTTAGGAGGGGTAAAGGGGAGGGGATGGTTAAGTTTGAGCTTTTGGCGGGGGTGGAGATGCAGATGTGGGTTTGGAGAAGGGGAGGAGTGGTTGGTGGGGTTTGGGGCTGATGGGCGCAGCAGAAGTGGTGATTGGTTGATGGTGGCTATGTAGATTGGATGTTTATTTTTTTTGGGGGGGGCACGGTTAGTTTTGGGGTTGCGGTGGTGTGGCTGGCTGCGTTTGGGGGTTGGTGGAAATGGATGGTTTGGGAGGAAGGGAAGTGGCGGGGTGCTGAGGAGGGGAGGGTTCGGTGGCGTGGGGATGGGGAGGCTTTTGAGCCCGGGCATTACATTTGGGGTTGTCTGGGGAAGGTCGCTGGTTGGGTTTGGTGTTGGTATGGTTGAGTGGTATAGGAGAATTGGTCGCCGAGGAGGTTAGGACGGAGGTGGAGGAGAAGTAAATGTGTGTTCTCTCTCGTTTGTAAATAGGAGGGGGTTTTCCTGTAAAGGTCGCTAGCTGTTTTTCTTTTTTTGAGCTTTGTATATAGCGATATGCGAGTCGAGTAAAGGCATGGTTTCCCCATTCTTTCAGTGTGTGATTTTCTTGTTTTCTGTACATGGTTTATAAACCGTATTTGCAACCGGCGTCTTCTTTCTCTGCCTTGGAGGACGTCAAAAGGTAGCTTTAGTCTATACAACTTTCTTCCCTTGGTTGCCCTGCTCATTCTTTCTCTCTACATGAATCCTTGTGCTTGCCTCCTCTTGTTCCCAACGTGCCATCTACCACCGCAGCGTTATCTCAATGAGCCCGCTCTTCAACACGCTAGAACTCTCTCTTAGAGACCGGCTATCCTTAACCGCCTTTCCCCCTCCCGTTCCTTCAATCCCGAACATCTTCTCGAAATGATCGATAAGCTTCAGCGCCGGGTTGCGCTCTGGGTCAGCGGCTGGGTTATCGTTCTTGGAGCTGGATTGGGACAGTGAACGCAGCTGGTGCAGCCATGTTGATGTTGGGACGGGGGCAAAGGAGAGGCCGGCGTGGGAGAGGGCGGGGAGGAGGGAATGGGTCCAGAGGAAGGAGTGGGGGGAGAGGATGTTGTAGACTAGTTGGTTGGGTTTCTCGGGTACTGCGGGAGTACCGTTTGACATCCTGTTGCCCATCATGTTCGGCAAGACTGATGGAGACAACCCAGCAAGTTCCAAGATTGTAAGTGCGAGCACGTCGACAGGGAGCCATTCGCAACTTATCTCCAATTCCGGCAAACATCCCATTGTCAACGAACTCCTGATAACCAGCGGAATCTGCTCGTTCTCATTCCACCCCCCCCGCTCCGTATCCCCCACCACCTGCCCAATCCTCAACACCGTCGCTCTCGCTCCCGCTTTTTCTGCAGCCGCCCGCACGACCTGCTCGCCCACCAGCCCAGACCGGCCATAGCCCATATCCGCTGCATGCGCGAGGTCGGTAATGGGGGCTTCGGGGATGAGCGCTGATGCGGGTGTGCCCATGGCGGCGGAAATGGAGGAGCAGAAGAGGAGGCGGGTGCATGTGGGATGGGGAACGGAGAGGGAGAGCTTGAGGAGGTTGTGCAGGCCTGAGACGTGGGGTTCGAAGGAGGGGAGACCGAGCTGGAAATTAACGGGCCAGGCGCTGTGAATTATAAGGGTGGTTTGGGTGGTGAAGGTTGGCTCGTCGAGGCCGAGGTGCGGGTGAATGAGATCGCTGGTCAAGGCAGAAAGTCTGGTAAGATCCTCGGGGAATAGGCGGCAACGAGATTAAAGGGAGTTTTGGATGCGGGAGAGGGGGTCCTTGCCACGGATGAGGCAGTAGATCTTGGAGATGGAAGGGTGGGAGAGGAGCTGGGATAGGGTGTGTGCGCCAAGAGCGCCAGTTACTCCTGTGAGAACCACAACATGATCATCGGGCTCAGTGCTAGAGCGGGGAACGTGCCTCTCGAAAATGGAGTACTTCTGGATCATGGTCTCAATTTCCGCAACTGGATCGCCTACCTCGTCATTTCCATCTTGGCTTTGGCGGAGTCGTAAGAGGTGCTTCGCCAGGTTTGAGACGTTTGCAGTGTCGAAGATGACATTCTGGGTCAGCTTCTTGCTGTTGCCTCTAAGATTCAAATCCTTCACGATAAGGCCTCGCATCTGAATCGCCTGTAGACTACCCATTCCAGCACTGAAGAAATCTGTCTGGGGATCAAGAAGCTGCGGTCCAATGATTTGCTGGCCGAGCTTTATGAGGTAGGCTTCCAAACTTGGCAGATCAAGCGTCAAAGAGCCCTCTTGTCCGTCTTCGAGTTTGTCGTAGGCCTCATCAATCACCATCTCAAAAACTTTGTACATCTGAGGCCGAACCATTGAACCCTTGTCGGTCAAGGGAATCGCTATTCCAGCAGGCAGTGGCACAATCATGTCTTTGCCTATCTGTGAGAAACCCTCAGCATGCTGATTTGCAGCCTCGACAGCCGGCCAGATAGCACTGCTAAACTCTACGTCGGACATATCCCTCGCAGATTCAGCACGGAAAGCTAGGAGACCCGGTATCGATCTGGCAACCCCAAAGACCACCGCTTCTTTCACTAAAGCCTCTCCCCTGATACGACCCTCGATAGGTAGTGGTAGCACTTTTTCACCATTCACAAGGGTAATGCGGTCATCTAACCGGCCAAGGTACTTCCAAGCATTAGGGATGGAAGGATGCGGCCGAAAGAGATATTTGGAGTGATATGACTCCGGCGGGTCGTCCGAGTTGCTCTCCACCCGTCCGGGGTAGCCCCGTAGAAAACCAAATTCGTAGTTGTTGTCGCCAAGTGGTTTCGGCCATATATGGTTCCTCAATGGGGTTGGCGGCCGGATGTACGACCACGCATCAATCCCTAGTCGCCGATCTAGGGACGAACCAACGTAACCACACTCGGTTCTATAAAAGGTACCCCATTTAGTGATTCTAAATTCGAAAATCTCACTAGATCAGCGAGACTCACATCCCAAATGCAGAGCTGGGTTTTACTCCTTGATGTACCAGACGATCGCCAAGTTCTTCCGGGCATTGGTTTCCTATGAAGATGACCTCCTGGCAGGATCTCAGGGCCTCAATTCCAGATTACTGCTCGCCAAGTAATTTGAGTCCATACGGCACGGTGTTAAATACAGACGGTCGTGCTTCGTTGATCACAGCGGTAAGGTTCTCGCAAGTCAACGGTAACGCAGGGTTGAGAAAGTATATTGTTCTACGGTGGTACCATCGTTGAGGAAGAACCGAAAATCCAAAGCTATGGAAGCTGCAGCACGGTCAACAATCTACGCCTGGTAGTTTTAGTTTTGTGAAACTGACAGTGGTAAAGTCATGACCTCTCTGTTACCTGGCCCTATCGGGTAAGTAGTTGTGAAACGGATATGGGTGCTGAATATAGATTTTGGTGTCCCGGTGGATCCAGAAGAGTGCTGAATAAGAGAGATGCGATCTCTTTCAACATCTCTGTCAACTTCTCTTACAAAACGAGTCTAGGAAGAATCAGGCTTATCATAATCTTTCCGACTCATCATTGGTAGTACTTGAATTAAATTGTTCTCTTTGAGCGACTTGGCTGTTTTGATCACTTGCGGAGAATCCCGGTAAATCAACGTCTCGCAGTGTGTTTTTTCCATTAAGTTGATAGTTGCCTGTGCGGAGAGTCTTGGAGATAACGTTAATACTGCATAACCAGCTCTTTGCAGGCCAAATTCTGAAACGATCCAATCCAGGTCTGTATGCCCGAGCAGCGCAGCTCTTTTCATGCCATCCTGTCTCTCGTAATTGGCATATATTCAAGTGCTATCAATACTTTCTGGGAGCTCACGGCTTTTATATTCGCATCTGTACAGTATTTGGCCGCCAGATCTACGAATCTATCCAGGTCCTGGCCTGTATGGTACTCGAAGTCGGTCACAGCTCTCTCTGACTTCGGAAAGGCCACAAGAGGAATTTGGACTTTGTCCGCTGACCGCAGCTTGAATACATCATCTAGCAGGTAGAAGTCTCCTAAGCTTTCTTCCGAGCTATCTTCCTCGAATTGAACAGACGCCGTAGGGACCATCGTGGTGATGGTGTATGAAGAAGCTATGTTGGAGCTATTGAACTATCGAAAGGTCGAGAACAAGGAAGACAAATCAAATATCGAAGGAAGCATCACTAGGATTCTAAGATCAGCAAGTTGATATGATTGATCACATTCACTGCATTGCATTGCATACCGTCTACCGGACTCCCTTTCCGCCTAAGCCCAGGATAATGCAACTCTTATCATTACCGGCGCTGTTGTTCACCCACCGCGATCAAACAACTTCAACAAAAATAAAACCAACTGGGCAAGCGGACCGGACTTCGAGACCCAGGTGTTGACGGCGCCCAGGATACCTGAACTGCCACCGACAACAGCAGAGATTCCCCCAAAAACCCCAAAAACCCAGAGAACAGCCCAAGGATGGCAGGAGCAAGCCCAACAGGAGGCTCTGCGGTCTAGAAGGCACTGTGACGCTGTGAAAATATAGATTGATACCGTCAATCTGTGTCAATATGTCGGCTTTTCCAATCTCTAGAGCGTGATACATGTTGCTCAACATGTCACGCAAACTTTTGCATTGCAACCCAGACCCGCGTCCACCAGTGTCTGGCTATCAGCTTGGTTACTCGGGTGTACTTGTTGGCGGAGCTCCAAGCGGCTCATAACACAGACACGATAAGAACAAGGACACGAACTTTTAGGATTATCGAATCTACCATTCCGTAGAACATGCTAAGAAATCCAAAGATCGCGAGAACTAGAATTTAACGTAGGATAGTAGAACGTGTTTTTCAACGGACGAGCAGTTTCTGAAGACTTTTCGCGCCCAAGAACCACAATTATACCTTCTTTGCTATAGAGCTCTATATTCGGATACCAAAAGATTCCAATGTTGTGGGCTGCTGATAGATTCCATCGCCAGCTCAATCGCTCGCTCATCGCGTCGCTTAATCTCCCGCGTAATATGGTGGGCGCTACTCTTCAGAGTAAGGTTAGCCGATGACGAGCAATTATCATCGTTCGAGGTTGTCTGCTGGCGACCGAAGCTGAGCTCAGTCATCAGATAGAGTCGTCCCAACTGTGTGGAACTATCATACTGTAAAACAAGCTAATAAGATTGTAGATTGCCTTGCGTGATAATGTGAAGCGCGTTGGGAAAGCTACCATTTGGAAAAAATCGCACTGGTCGAAACCTACCGCCATCTACACTTTTAAGGTCGTGGCCTCTATGGCTAAGGACCCACAAGTTGTTTCTGGGAACAAAGATAGGGCACTTCTGATGCGTTCCACCTCCTGTAGGTAAAACCGTGTCTCCACAGTTTACGGGGATAACTTGGCCAAGGCGAAGTTATGATCGGTAAGTGCTTGCGGCGTTTATGCATGGATTGAAACTCGCTTGATGCTTCAATCTCTCAGCTTTAATTCATAACCGGCCTTACTGCTTGTAGGGTTCGCAGCTTTCTCATGGTAAGAACTCATCTACTGAGGTGCTAGGGCTGGGCGAGGGCAATTTGGGCAAGATTTTGGCGAATTGCTAACCGGGATCTAGCCAACTGGGTGTCTTCACCACCGTCATTAGATTCCTTACCCACCAGACCAGTCCAATCTTCTTCTGGTCTTCCACCGCCATTTCTGTTATCAAGGCCGTCACCACATCTAGCTATCAACGACTCGCCCCGAATGAGACAAAATTTGATCAATCTCTGTTGTAGAATTCTGTTCAGCTCGTCCACCGCTGGGAGTGGTAAACCCCGCGCGTCTCGGAAGCGTGGTATGTTTCCAGTTGCCCTAACAAAAAGCTGCATGAGGTGTCGAAGAAAACCCGAAAGAGTTCCGAGCTGTAGCTTGCGATGGAAAGTATCTGGGAGACTTGTTATCTACCCTCGCGGAACGCCTGCCTAAAAGGCCTTATCAGACGACGAGAAACTGCATCAACACGTTGGGGAGATATGAGTCTAGCACTGGGGACCGCGCTTGTTTACCTTCTGGAATATTTGACTAACTAGGAGGGAATCAAATTCAGTAAACAGTACCCAACAGCCAGGCCGACCAACAGAATAAGTTACAGCGGGTCCCATTTGTTTAATTTTCCAGTTTCTCGTGTCACGCATCTTTCGCAGATGAACAAACTATCGACCGTACTTTCTCAAGATATCGATGAGCCTGGATGTTCATTTGGATACAATGAAAGAGACACAGACAAGTCACAACAAAATGGCAAAATATCACTTATTCTGACAGCCTACAGCCATGCTCTTTCCGCCGCGGTTGTGCCTCAACTGGCGGATCCTAGATCCGATGCCATGTGAAGTAGTCTCCAGATCCTGATTCATTGGCAGCTTGCGTTTCCAAATACCCGCTGGAGTCATCCAGGCTCAATTCACTTCAGACTCTGATGTGATTATGGAGTTCTGTAATACACTGCTCCATCTCTATTCTAGCTCGAAATTCTACGAACAAATAGTTCTATCTAGATCTTGCAGCAATGCTCGGAAAAATTGCCATTCCACATTCCCTACGAGTAGCAGAAATCCTTACTTTCGTGTTCTGTTTTGGGCTTAGCACCATGGCTGTAGTCACGCGTATATACACCAAAGCCATTATAACCAAGTGCGTGAGAGCAGAAGATTGTGAGTACTACTGGTGGCATAAAGACGGCTACTTTGCGATCCTGATAGCTAAGTCCAAAAAGATCTCTCGGTCCTTGCTTGGGTATTATAGACCACCACAGACCCTCAAGCGCATATTAACTTCCAGTCCAGCTGAGCTTCGTAGCCTATATCGGGCCTGGGATTAATATTGGTAAGAACCGCGGAGACCCTGTTCACGTTGCTTATGTAGGTTCTACTTAGAGAGTCCCGTTCTAATAAATTACGCTGAAAGAGATATTCGTTGCGTAGTTTGCCGCCATCGAGTCGACTTTGTATTGCTTTATTGTTGTGATCGTCAAGCTATCCATTCTATTGCAATATATCAGCATATTCATGCCTCACCGACGCGGCCCGGCTTACATTGCTACACATGTACTTATCTGGACCAACCTCGTTTACTACACCATCAGTATCTTCTTATACACTTTCGAGGTATGCATCAGGACTCATGGTAAAGAGGATAGATGCTAAGTTCCTAAGTGCAACCCCAGAGAGAAGTTGTGGAATCCAAGAACCCCTGGGCATTGCTTTAGCACTCATGAGCTTGGCGTCGCCTTGGGAACAGTCAATGTCGTATCAGACTTCTCCATATTCGTCCTTCCACTACCAATAATACGGCGCTTACAGATGTCCACCCGGAAAAGAGTCAGGGTTTATGGGTGCTTCTGTCTGGGTCTCGTGGCTTGTATCGGTAGTGTTGTACGTGTTGGCTACAGCATCGCTATTTTGCATATTCCCAGTAGCAGTCCGGATTACATGATTTTTATAGACATCACTGGACTGTGGAGGTATGAAAAGACCCCTTTCCCTAATGGATATATGGCGTCTTACACGACGTAGTTTCGCTGAGATGTCCATTGGGATTATCGTGGGCTGTCTGCCAACTCTTCCCCGATTTTTCAAGCAATTTCATCAGAGGAGAAGCATCTCACCAGATACCACTGAAGTTCATCGTGGCAGTGATAGTGGTTGGAAATGTTGGCACGGCCTGTCTCACAGGCCCCCAACCGCATACACAGACAGCAACCAGGTACGGGTCTTCCAAATGAAGGGTCTCGGTAGCAGAAGCCCCATGTCCACAGCGCCGTATTTACCGTCTCTAAACTTCTCCGATACCTCCATTGGCATGTTCGACGAGAGTCTTCCAAAGAAACCGCTACCGACAAAGAGCAAACACACCTCAGCGACGTACTCGGAGCTGTGGCGAGCGCCTACACCATGGATCCCAAACGATGCAGGAGGTGGCAGTCGAGTGCAACAAGACAGCAGCAACAGTAAGCGCATTCTTTGTCAGAGGGCATAGAAAAATATAAATGTCAGGATGAAGACTAAGAGTTTGTAGGCATTCTAGTCGATGGGACTCTATTCCACTTATGCACCAGGGGACACAGTATGTCTGTAAATCCGTCTCCACAGAGACATCTAATTGAGCAAATCAACTCACTGTTCTCGTGCAGTAGTATGATAATAGACTCGGTTTCAAATGAGAAGCTTGCGTGATGCGAGAATTGGGCAAAGAAGTATACGGAACTTGACCTTCCAAACTCAAGTTGCCACCTGATCTGAATGTTTTGGTCTGGCGTGCCTGGCTATTGGTTATTGTCGACTGGTTTTGGACACCCACTGGCCATGCGGTATATCTAGTAACTATCTACTTAACAAAGCGCTATACTTATGAGTACTATTCTCAAGCAATGACGAAGAAGCCGAATTTCACACAATGACACGCATGCTCGAGGATTCTTCAGGCAGATTACGTGAGTTTTAAATTTCAACAAAACATGAAAATAAAAGCACCAATCTTCTCCTCCGAGCCTCTCTGGTTAGTTGTTTCAAGAATGAAGCTTTCTCTCACCATTGTCAGTCAATACGATGAGAAAGGAACATGATCTGTTTCTAACCCGTCATTCCTTTCTCACGTGATGTTCTGTACACTTACGGGAATGCTGCGAAGTGCTCATCTTTTAGAAGTTAGGTAGTAGCATGATTGTTGAGTGATAGCTCAGGCTTGAGAACAAGACCATCGAGGTGAGCTTCTATATGCTAATAAGAGGCTTGTTATGTTCTGAAACGACAAAGTCTCGGCTACCAATTCCACGGGATGATCGAGATTGTGCTTCTCCATCCTTCCCTTCTCTTCCCTACCCCCCTATCCCATCTCCCGCAGCGACTCCTTCTCCGGCCTCCTCGATCTCACCAATACGGGCCTCCCAACCGGCTCCGAAGGTGGCTCCTCCGGTGCTGACGTGCATAGCGATCTACGCTTTGTAGCAATGGCATGGGATCGAACGACGGATGGAATATGGGCTTGGACAATGGGGACGCCGAATTTGGATCAGGCGGGGGTGCAGGGGTTTAGTCATAGTTGTGTGCCGCTTTTTGGGACTGCGTTTCTCCCGGAGTGGGGGTGGAAGGGGGTGAGGTTGTTTTAAAATGGGAGAAGGACATGACAGCGAGACTAGGCTGCGGCCTTGTGACGGAACGAATTGCACCTTCTATGCTTTCTTGTAAGAGCTTCTGAAGGGCCGTTCGCATGTCATCTTTAAGTGTGTCCACTGTGAATTACTCAACGGTGCATTGATGGAAGGAAATGCCATATTTGTTTCAATCTTCATGTCTCGATATTCAGTCCGCTGTCGTGCTGTAGATTGGAGTCGCTATGATCGCTATGATGCATGGCTGCGACCGGAGCTGTTCACTCGTACAGTAAGTAACCTGCATATTTACATCTCGCATCGTAAGATTCCCAGCATGTAATCAGGGAGGGGACTATGAGCTCTTCCCACTGATGTTTTGCAACGGTCCGCCAATGAAGAATGCTCAGTATCAAGTCTGGAAAGCTCACGTTTTCGCAAGGCTGATCACATGACCTTTTCGAGCATGTGCATGCTGGGGAATCATGCACCTCTCGGTCGTCGCCTAATTCAACTCGCATACAATGAGTGCCTAGAAAGATTCGCATTCAGCTCTTGGCCAAAAACTCTTCATCTGTCTAAGGGTGAATGTTTTATCTTTTGCTGTCTATTGCTGTCTATTGCTGCAAACCTTCATGCGCAAGTCCAATCGACCTCTGAATACTAACTCAGCTTCTTGTGATCTGTAATCATGGATTCACGATTGGACACTACCTTGATCCAGAATGTAGCGTCCAAAGGCTTCCAGCTTTTTGGCAAGCTTCTAGATGTGCCTAGCCGCTCCTGGATAGTCGGTCGAAATGATATTGAAGACGCCAGCATTGAAGTTGCATTCACCTCTAGTCTACTGAAGCACTTTGTTGAGTCGTTGGAGCATAGCGACGGAGAAGCTGGAATGGTTTATCTGATCGACTCAGGAGGCTTATCAACCGTGAATCGGTCCGCATCAGCCTGTGCACGTGTTTTCGACGAGATAGAACATGGTCTGATACGATTCGTGGATGAACCAAATGAAAATTTTCGGCCAATCCAGGAGAATTTACGAACTACACTCGGAGAGGCGAGGAGGATATTGACCAGTACAATCCAAGGAACCTTGAAACACCAGACTGTGGAGCCCAGTCTTCGGTCTTCAAACGTTGACGAGGCGCAGTATAATCACATACCACCAGCTAAAGCTCAAATCTTGCCATTTGAGCGGAGCTTTGGAGATTCTGTGACATATCGAGGTGCATCGACGGCGAACATAGATCCAGCTCTAATTTCGCCCCTCGCCCCGACTCATCGGCACGACCTTGCCAACGTTGTGGATCTCGGTGCTGATCAGCCTACCGGTAAACGTGATCGGATCAGTTTGACCGGAGATTCGTCCTTTACCTTGAACAAAAGTGTTACAGAAAGTCCTGGAATAGCTCGTAAGCAGTATACTGGAAAAGTGTTCCATGGATCCCGCGATCTGCAGAAACCAGAGGAAACAAGAAAGTCGAACGATGGCAGCGTTCTAAGTGCCTGCACTATCATGCCAGTGGTTCGTCCACATGCTCTCGGACACTACATCGACTGGCTAGTAGTTGAAACGCCGCTTCAAGAAATGGAGGTGAAAATGGAACTCCGGAGGCTTCACGAATTGGATTCGAGGAGCATCTGCGAACAATTAGATAGCCTGACCCTTCTTGAGCGCTGTGCACTAGCAGAATATATCGCTTTAACACCGCTGCCACCTTCTACATTTCGGTGGCCTCAAGGAAAACCCATTGTTCTGCTGGCGGCAGTCGTCGAGCACATACAGCCACCTGAGGAGCTTGAGTGGTTTCGCGGCCGACTGTCTGAGCGACGAGTCAAGATCGTTGTTAGCTCTAAGCGGCAGTTGAATCCTCAAAATCATTCAAACAACCCAAACAGCTATCCTTGGGTAAAGGTTCACCGTAAACACATGAGTCCAAGGCTTCTAGACGACCGCGGCTTACCTTGGGAATGGGATTATTCTAATCCAAATTATATTATTATCAAGCGATGGATACCACAGAATGAGCTGGACATGCTCTTTGACCGATCTCGAGATATGCGACGATCTCAGGATTCGATCCTCGATGCATCACCCTCCCTTGATCCTTACCAACAGCCTACGATCGGGCAAGAGCAAGATTCAGAAACAGACATCGTGATGCTAAGGCGACGATTCTGCAAACCGCTCACAAACACACTTGCTCGGTTGGGCTTTATCAAGGACGACAAGAACAAGGACATAGCGAAAGGAGCCATCCGGAACCACGGTGTTTCCCAGAACCCAGGACAGTACTACCACCAGCGCGAACCCAATCCTGGTGAAAGCGAAAAGGTCGCCGAACTATGGAAAACGAGAAAGGACATTGAAATCGAGATCGAAGAGCTCGAGCGCCAAAAAATCGAGCTGAGAATCCAGAGGAGAAATGAAGACAAGCAACGCATGGTAAACCACATTTTATACATCACCATCGTTACACTATTGCTAAAGTAGACTACCAGGCCGATTCAAGATCCTTCCCAAACTCCCAACCCCTTCCACTCCGCCGACGCAGCCACACCAGCTCCAAAACCGCCTCTCCATCAAAGACAGCCCAGTCAACGCACAGCTTTCCTATGCATATGGATCTAGATAGCGGTTTCCTTGTGCCGGACGATCCGATACCGGATTTTGGAGCCAGCTTGGTGGATTTGGCTTTTGACGACCGGACGCTGTCTTCCGTGCTCCAATCTTACAGAGAGGCAACTCAGGGTGTGTGCCAGCCGACGCCTTTACAACCAAGCGTATCGCAATTTAGCGAATCCAGGCCTGATGCAGCACCGCAGGAGATCGTCGGTGAGGTGCTGGCCAAGTACACCAAGTCTCCTTTCAAGGGCTGAAGGGTCATTTCCAATTTGAAGGGGCAGGTCTTCGGGTTGCTTTTTACATTTCTTCCAGCGTGTCTTTTCTCCAAGAATGAATTCACCTTCTAATGTTATCGTTTTCTTCCTCGCCTCTTACGATCTAAATGACCACCTCTACGTTTCTAAAAGCTTCACGACTCTCACGACTTTAATATTTCACGGATAACGCCGCTACATCACCGCCACGAAACTCCCCTTTTCTCCTTTCTAGCATGTATTTTGGATGACTCTTTAGTAATACGATAGCGCCACAAGATATGCAGAACCATTATGTAACGGAGAACGCTTGAAGCATTAGGTACTTACCGTACGGTAGTAAATAAAACACATGTGCACTATTAAACTTCAGAAGATTGTGAGAAAAGCACATAAGATATCGCTAAACCACAAGGTGTAATTGGGTATAAGATATGGGGTTTCCCCTTGAGTACCAGCTGAACATATAGCGATTACGTTCTACAAAATTTGATGTTTCTATCATGGTGAAAAACTGTCAAGGTAGTCATATGGTCAAGCTCATGTATAGGTGAAAGGATGCCGTATAATATGAATATACACGTTAGCGAGAAGTTGAAAGATTCAACAGTGTCTTATGAATAGAGGGTGTATATGTATCCATAGACGGGTGTACATTTCTCGAAAAGGGTGTACGTTTATGGGTTTCCTATTATACATTTTCGAACCTTGTTGCAGACTCGAGCTTGAAACGTATCGAGCAATAGTTACGGCAGACCGTATCGTGCAAACTGAAATAACTCGGATCTCAGATGTCGAACGTCGAATATCAGGCGAGCGAAGCTGTGAACCCACCTCATAGATGTTAACCTGATGTTCATCGCAGTTATTTAAGGTAAATTGTAGTATAATCTTTAGATCAATCTACACAGTTCCTACATGCTCACCATTCTACCCACCACCCTACTCACCACCCTACATGCTCGCCACCCTACTCGCCACCCTACATGCTCACCACCCTACTCACCACCCTACATGCTTACCACCCTACTCACCACCCTACTCACCACCATACATGCTCACCACCCTACTCACCACCCTACATGCTCACCACCCTACTTGTCACCCTATCTCTCGCCTACCTACATGTTCAGCTACCAACTCAGCTATCTACTTGTTCGCCTCCCTATCGAGCATCAAATATGACCTCTATCAAACATTCTTCATGGCTTTCTTTATGAATCCCTACCAAACACTCTGTTAGATGAGTATGTAGAGTGGCAAGTAGATAGGAAGCCATGTAGGAAGCATTGTTTGAAGCACTGTTTGACGCGTGTTATGCGCCCGACCGACGCGTAATTTGAAGCATGTAGGGAGTTTGGTAGGAAGCCATGAAGAGAGCAATGGAGGGTGTTTGGTAGAGAGTTTGGTAGGGAGTTTGATATTGAGCCATGAAGAATGCTTTCTATTGAGCTAATTAGCATGTGCTATGAAGCATGTATGAAGCATACTATGAATATGAAGTAGAATATGATCCGAATGACGTGTATTTGAACGCGTTGCATGAAGCATGTTTTGAAGCATGTTTTGAAACGAGTAGGTTGGTGAGTAGGCGAACAAGTAGATAGCTGAGTTGGTAGCTGAACATGTAGGTAGGCGAAAGATAGGGTGGCAAGTAGGGTGGTGAGCATGTATGGTGGTGAGTAGGGTGGTGAGTAGGGTGGTAAGCATGTAGGGTGGTGAGTAGGGTGGTGAGTAGGGTGGTGAGTAGGGTGGTGAGCATGTATGGTGGTGAGTAGGGTGGTGAGTAGGGTGGTGAGTAGGATGGTGAGCATGTAGGGTGGCGAGTAGGGTGACGAGCATGTAGGGTGGTGAGTAGGGTGGTGGGTAGAATGGTGAGCATGTAGGAACTGTGTAGATTGATCTAAAGATTATACTACAATTTACCTTAAATAACTGCGATGAACATCAGATTAACATCTATGAGGTGAGTTACGGCAGACCGTATCGTGAAAACTGAAATAACTTGAAACGTCGAACGTCGAACGTCGAACGTTGTCAGGACCGTGCCTAGGTGAGTCAACCAGCGGAAGTCAGGGTTGAATAGTGCTTGATCTTTAGAGGTAGCTATAACTGAATATTAAGAATACAGAAGAAGGTGAGTACAAGAGCTTCTATTTAA